>PVMP01000095.1_pt1 | contig 225796 bp, 214 predicted proteins | sample 1853391 | NCBI WGS metagenome assembly PVMP01 (sample SAMN08533512, study PRJNA380276) | Human gut metagenome, whole genome shotgun sequencing project. | isolation source: participant 2, synthetic long reads | host: Homo sapiens | collected 2017
TCTCCCCGCCTACCTGTGTCGGTTTTGGTACGGGCGATGTGTCTCTACCTAGAAGCTTTTCTCGACAGTGTAGGATCAATCACTTCGTTACTATCGCTAGTAACTCGTCATCACATCTCAGCTTTTAGAGCTACGGATTTGCCTATAGCTCAACCTACCTGCTTAAACACGCACTTCCAATCGCGTGCTGACCTACCTTACTGTGTCACTCCATCGATCAAACGATTCACACCGGTACAGGAATTTCAACCTGTTGTCCATCGCCTACGCTTTTCCGCCTCGGCTTAGGTCCCGACTTACCCTGAGACGACGATCGTTGCTCAGGAACCCTTAGGCTTTCGGTGGAATGGATTCTCACCATTCTTTTCGCTACTCATACCGACATTCTCACTTCTCATCAGTCCACAACTCCTTACGGTACTGCTTCAACCCAATGAGAACGCTCCCCTACCCATATACATTGCTGCATATGACACGACTTCGGTTTTACACTTTAGCCCCGGACATTTTCGGCGCAGAGTCTCTCGACCAGTGAGCTATTACGCACTCTTTAAATGGTGGCTGCTTCTAAGCCAACATCCTGGTTGTTTTGGAAATTCCACATCCTTCGCCACTTAGTGTAACATTTGGGACCTTAGTCGGTGTTCTGGGCTGTTTCCCTCTTGACAATGGACCTTATCATTCACTGTCTGACTCCCGAGTATAAGTATAGCCATTCGTAGTTTGACTAGGTTCGGTAACCGGTATGGCCCCTAGCCCGATCAGTGCTCTACCGCCTATACTCTCAACCTCGAGGCTAGCCCTAAAGCTATTTCGGGGAGAACCAGCTATCTCCGTGTTCGATTGGCATTTCACCCCTATCCACAACTCATCCCAAAGCTTTTCAACGCTCACGAGTTCGGTCCTCCACACAATTTTACCTGTGCTTCAACCTGGCCATGGATAGATCACTACGGTTTCGGGTCTACTATTACTAACTGAACGCCCTGTTCAGACTCGCTTTCGCTGCGGCTCCATGTTTTCCACTTAACCTCGCTAGCAACAGTAACTCGTCGGTTCATTCTTCAATAGGCACGCCGTCGTCCTGATATATATACAGACTTCGACTGTTTGTAGACATACGGTTTCAGGTTCTCTTTCACTCCCCGCCAGGGGTTCTTTTCACCTTTCCCTCACGGTACTATGCGCTATCGGTCGATATCAGTATTTTGGCTTGGAGGGTGGTCCCCCCTGCTTCCCACAAGGTTTCACGTGTCTCGTGGTACTCTGGATACAGTCCCATGTATGCAAGGTTTCGATTACAGGGCTTTCACCTTCTTCGGCTGAGCTTTCCAACTCGATTCTTCTACCTCATTTACACTTGATGACTGTCCTCAACCCCGGTGCGGTTGCCCGCTCCGGTTTGGCCTCTTTCCCGTTCGCTCGCCGCTACTAAGAAAATCTCGTTTGATTACTTTTCCTCTGGGTAATTAGATGTTTCAGTTCCCCAGGTGCCCTCCTCATAGTCTAAGCTATGGGTGACAGTGCATAACCACTGCCGGGTTCCCCCATTCGGAAATCTACGGGTCAAAGGTTGCTTGCACCTCTCCGTAGCTTATCGCAGCTTACCGCGTCCTTCTTCGGCTGATATCGCCAAGGCATCCACCGTACGCCCTTAAAATCTTTACTTAAGATTTCATTGACATGCATTAGATACATTGTCGTTTATTTTGTAGCCGTACATTTTACATGTACGTCACCATTAAGTCAGAGAATTATTTCCTATGTGCTCGGGTCAACCTACTTAGAAATTCTAAGAGATGACCTTACAAATATAATAATTATCTTCTATGCAGTTTTCAAAGAACAAAACTCCTTTATGGAGTTGTTTGAGAGTCTTTACAGATCTCTCAAAACCGAACAATGTTAGGTTGTAAGTACAGCTAGCGCATATGCTACGTCTACTTACTGGCCAAAGTGTCGACCTAAGTGACATCCAAGCTCTTGGCCTGGTGTATGTCTCCCTAGAAAGGAGGTGATCCAGCCGCACCTTCCGATACGGCTACCTTGTTACGACTTCACCCCAATCATCGACTTTACCTTAGACGGCTGGCTCCCGAAGGTTACCCCACCGGCTTTGGGCACTTCCGACTTTCGTGGTGTGACGGGCGGTGTGTACAAGGCCCGGGAACGTATTCACCGCAGTATGCTGACCTGCGATTACTAGCGATTCCGACTTCACGTAGGCGAGTTGCAGCCTACGATCCGAACTGAGAGAGTGTTTCTCGGGTTTGCTCCACCTCGCGGTATTGCTTCCGTCTATTAACTCCCATTGTAGTACGTGTGTAGCCCAGGTCATAAGGGGCATGATGATTTGACGTCATCCCCGCCTTCCTCCGCATTGTCTGCGGCAGTCTCTCATGAGTTCCCACCCGAAGTGCTGGCAACATAAGATAGGGGTTGCGCTCGTTGCGGGACTTAACCCAACATCTCACGACACGAGCTGACGACAACCGTGCACCACCTGTTTTCTGGCTTCCGAAGAAGAGGAACTATCTCTAGTTCTGTCCATCAATGTCAAGACCTGGTAAGGTTCTTCGCGTTGCGTCGAATTAAACCACATACTCCACCGCTTGTGCGGGCCCCCGTCAATTCCTTTGAGTTTCAACCTTGCGGTCGTACTCCCCAGGCGGGGTACTTATTGCGTTAACTCCGGCACAGAAGGGGTCGATACCTCCTACACCTAGTACCCATCGTTTACGGCCAGGACTACCGGGGTATCTAATCCCGTTCGCTCCCCTGGCTTTCGCGCCTCAGCGTCAGTTTTCGTCCAGAAAGTCGCCTTCGCCACTGGTGTTCTTCCTAATATCTACGCATTTCACCGCTACACTAGGAATTCCACTTTCCTCTCCGATACTCTAGATTGGCAGTTTCCATCCCATCACGGGGTTAAGCCCCGAACTTTTAAGACAGACTGACCAATCCGCCTGCGCGCGCTTTACGCCCAATAATTCCGGACAACGCTTGCCACCTACGTATTACCGCGGCTGCTGGCACGTAGTTAGCCGTGGCTTTCTATTCCGGTACCGTCAATCCTTCTAACTATTCGCAAGAAGGCCTTTCGTCCCGATTAACAGAGCTTTACAACCCGAAGGCCGTCATCACTCACGCGGCGTTGCTCCGTCAGACTTTCGTCCATTGCGGAAGATTCCCCACTGCTGCCTCCCGTAGGAGTCTGGGCCGTGTCTCAGTCCCAATGTGGCCGTTCATCCTCTCAGACCGGCTACTGATCATCGCCTTGGTGGGCCGTTACCCCTCCAACTAGCTAATCAGACGCAATCCCCTCCTTCAGTGATAGCTTATAAATAGAGGCCACCTTTCATCTATCCTCGATGCCGAGGTTAGATCGTATGCGGTATTAGCAGTCGTTTCCAACTGTTGTCCCCCTCTGAAGGGCAGGTTGATTACGCGTTACTCACCCGTTCGCCACTAAGATTGATAGAAGCAAGCTTCCATCGCTCTTCGTTCGACTTGCATGTGTTAAGCACGCCGCCAGCGTTCGTCCTGAGCCAGGATCAAACTCTCCAAGATATCTTGAAGCTATTTGAATAGCTCATTATTTGTTGTCGTTACATTTAAGTAACTTTGAATTATGGTTGGTTTTGACTTTGTCAAAACCCGCACTCTGGCATATGTTCAATCATATGATTGATTACCTATCATTGTTCAGTTTTCAAAGATCTGTACCAGTTAAACCAGATTTTATCTAGCTTTGGAGCACTTTCTTTCGAAGTGTTCCACCAACTGGCGACTAGATTATAATAACATGTTGTCACTTTCATGTCAACACCTTTTTATAATCTTTTTTAGAATTTTGTAATTTCTCTTTGAACCAGGAATTACATTTTTATTCTAAAACGATTATCAACAAACATAGATTTTATCTAGTGTTTGCTAACTAATAAACAGTCGCTTCGAACGACTGTATAGCTATTATAGTACAAAGAACCGAGGGGCGCAACCCCTAATTTTAAAATTTTACAAACTTTTTTCTATATCTCTTTATATGGTATATTCCTTTACTTATCATACTATATATTGTATTTATTAATTATATAAATATACTAATACTATGCAATTGGATTAATATATCGTTAGTTTACTATTTTAGGCATTTATAAGTCTTGTTTTAGTACCTGGTCTATACCCTCATCAATACGGATATTTATCTCCACGTATTATATTATCACGTATTATATTATTTTTATTACGTATCATATCCCCGCTTATTTTACTTTTATATAGTATATATATTATATAAGGCTACTATATTCTTTTTTAGTTATTATAAATAAAAACAACGCCATCCAACCGGATGGCGTTGTTTAATAAGGATTTGTGTTCCCTAGTCGGGGGTCCAGGGTATAGGGCCCTCATAAACTCAATATAAGGGCCAATGTGTCATTTTAGATATATGTGTATGTAAGGGATACATCATATATCATCAGTATGTATTAGAGATCAACTAAGCCTTTTAACGAGAGAAGAAAAGGCTACAATACCTACATTACTATAGATATCTCTTATTGTTGAATCGCACTGCGCAAATCAACTTTGTTGTAGTCGTTGCTACCCATTGGTTCGTTGATAGCTTTGCGAAGGTCAACTACGTGCTCATCAGCAGCAGTTGGTTCTTCGCTCGCTTTGTTTTTAACTGTTTCTTTAGAAGCGAACCAGATTGTTTCGTTCATGTAGTGACGAAGTTCTTCGTTAGATACATGTTCTTGCTCTTGCGCAAGGATATCCAAGATTGCATCTTCTAATGCTTGTGCTTCGTCGTCAGTCATAGGACCGCCTACTTGTTTTTGCTTTTGTACAACTTCGTTAACACGATCTACCATACCACGCAATACGTTGTAACCATAGCTATTTACGAAGCCATCTTTTTCATTGTATTTAGGTGTTTCAAAGTATTCGTATTCGTTTTTGTTGCGGTTTTCACCGTTCCAATTTAAAGCTGTTTCAAAGCCATGTACGCGACCAAGGGAGTGCGTACGGAAGTAATCAGCATAGTTATGTTTATCTTTGGAATGCAACCATTTTTTATCAGCTTTAGTCAATTGTTCATGATTGTCGCGTTTAGCTTTTGCTAACGCGATTTTTTGTTCAGCATTTTCCCATGCTTTCACGTAATCATGAAGAGATTGTACTACTTGTGGGCTAGCCACAGGTACCAATACAACATTGCTCAAACCAGGTGCAGATGCAGGGTTAGGTAAGATCAAGTTGTCATCATATGTTGGAGCGCTTGCTGCGTGACCAGTGAAGGATGCTGCGCTCAATAAAACTGCTGCTGTGAAAGCAAGCATTGTAGATTTTTTCATATCTATTCCTCTTTTCATAGTCGAATTAATGTGCTGGATGAGGGCTCCCGAGGGAACCCTTACCAGTTGTATCCATACCTAGGATTAGATTCCTAGTTTTTTTGAAAGTTTTCTGAAAGTGTAACTAATTACATACCCATTTTCGCCATCATTGCAGCCATTTGAGCTTTCAATACTTCTACTTCACTTTGTAGACCAGCGTTTTGAGCTTTAATTTGTTCGTTTTCATATTTCAAGTCGGATACTTCACCTTTTAATCCGGCATTTTGAGCTTTCATTGCAGCCATTTCAGTTTGAACTGCGTATGCAGAACTGATAGGGCCTTTGCGGTAGCGGTCTGCTACAGCTGCTTCAGCATCTCTGTTACCAACTTTCCAAGTTACACCAGCGTTTGCCATCATATGGCTAGAGCCGCCAGCCCAGGACAAGCCGCCATGGAACATTGTGGATTCGTTTTTGTAATGAGCTACGCCCACTGCAATCGCGGAGTTACCACGGTAGTTACCATAACCAGCCATGATTTGAGTTGGTTCCAATGGATCGTATTGCATAGGTTTCAATGCGGACAATGCTGCACCTTGAGCACCTACACGACCGATTTCTTCGTTCAATTGATCAACGCGAGGGTCAACTGCGCCTTTTACGGAAAGGTCATAGTTTAAGCCGCCATCAGCAGATTCAGTTTTCTTCAATACTACGGATTGGTCATCAGATGTCAATGTAGTACGGGAATCTTTCAACTGTTTAACGTTTACTGCATCTGTATCATTAGTGCCACGTTGAACATTAGTGATTTTGTTGCCACCCATATTGAGGTTGCCACCAGTGATATTTACAGTATCGCCACCGAAGGATACTTTAGGACCATTGGAGTTGTTAGAAATGGAAGTGATGTTAGTGAGGTCACCTTTCACGTCGAAGGATACTTTACCGTTCGCATCAGTGTGAGCAGTAGTATTTACGCCGTTAGAGAAGTCTAAACCGTCAGATAACATTACTGTTCTAGCGTTGCCACCATTTTCTTTATAAGTCAATGGAATTTGTTTAGCTGCTTCTTTACCATTGAAGTTAACTTGGTAGTTAGTTGTATGGTTAGTAGCATTTGGTTGAACGTCTACAGTGATCGCTTTGTTGTCACCTGTTACAGTAACTGCTTCACGAGCTGCATCTTTAACGTCATTTTTATCTACAGATACTTCGTATGTTGCACCAGCTGCACCGAATGTATCGCCAGCTTTAGGAGCTACTTTAGCGATGTTATTAGCATCAGCTTTAGCTTGTACTTTTTCAGTAGATTTTTTAGCTGCTTCTTGTTGAACAAGTTTCAATTGTTCTTCAGTTGCGGCACGACCTTTAGTTGCGAAGTCAGCGAATCAAGAGTTTTGTTAGTTAAGCCAGTGATGTCACCAGTTTTACCATCAAGCTTGATTGTGTTGTCGCCAGCTACGTTAACTACTTGGTCACCTTTGAATTCTAATTTGCCATCGCCTTCGTTGTTAGTGATGGAAGTGATTTTGTTCAAATCGCCTTCAACATTAACTTTGTAAGGGTTAGCTTTAGAACCGTCGCCAGTCACTTTAGTGTTTTGACCGTCAACAAGGTTAGTTTTAGCTGCTTTCAATTGACGTACGTTAACCGCATCAGTATCGTTTACACCGTCTTCAACATTAGTAATTTGTTTATTACCAGCATTGATGCCGTCTTTAGTTACGGATGGGCCGTTGTTGATTACCAAGCCACCATCAGTGATCTTAGTATCGCCAATTGTTACGGAACCTTTATTAGTAAGATCTACATTGTTGCTCAATGCATATTCTACTTTAGCACCGTTTTCGTCGCTAGTTTGTTTTACAGTGAGGTTTTTACCGCCGGAGAATTCAACAGTTTTACCATCAGTAATTTTCTTAGCTGCTGTTTCAGAATCAGCAGTAGTATTACCAGAAGATTTAACGTTGAAGCTGTTCATTGTACCAAGACCAGCACCGCTAATTGTCATTTCACCATTAGCAGATTTGGATACTGTGATACCGTCAGCACCTTTAACATTTACTTTACCGCCGTTAGCTGGAACATCTGTGCCATTAGCTTGGATTGTCCAGATATCGTCAGTGTTAGCGAATGTTTTGTCGCCGTATTTAATGCGGTCTCCATCTTTCTTAATTGTTGTGTAATTATCAGGTGTACCTAAGTGGATTTCCTTAGTTTGGATAGAGTCGATGCCTTTGATGTTTTTATTCAAGCGAATGTTCAAAGTATCGTTACCATCAGCAGTTACAGCGATGTTACCTGCAGCAGATTCAAATGTTTTTTCTTGCTCTTCAGTAACGCCTTCACCTTTAACTTTAACTGTGGAGTTAAGTTTGTTTTTGTTTACAACGCTTTCATTGTTACCAGTGAATTTCAAGCCGTCATCAGTAGTAGCAACTTCGTGTTTGTTCTTGTTGCTATCTTCGTAAACGATACGAGTCATACCGTTAGTACCGTTTTTACCGTCTACGCCGTCTTGACCGTTAGCACCTTTGAAAGTAAGACCATCTTTACCGTCTTTACCATTCAAGCCGATAGAGCCGTCTTTACCGTTGATTACAACAGCAGAACCGTCTTTACCGTTTACACCGATCTTACCGTCAACACCTGGTTTACCGTCTTTACCATCATTACCAACTTTGATATCGTCGGACAATGCATAGTTGTAAGTGTGGTCGCCAGTTACTTTATCAACGATTTGTTCAACAGTTAAGTTTTTACCTGCACCGAAGTTTACAGTTGTGCCAGGTTTTACGATTGTTGCACTGTGATCGCCTACTGTGTTACCAGTAACGTCACCTTTCCAACCGGAGTTGTTGATTGTATCTACTACAGTTTTAACTGTTGCGATACCATTTTCACCATCTACGCCTGGTTTGCCGTCAACGCCGTCTTTCACTTTACCAAGTGTTACGTCGTATTTAACAACACCGTTTGCATCAACGGAAGCTTTAGTGTAGTTACCGTCAACGAAGTTCAAGCCTTCAGACAATTTAACTTTTTGTTTAGCACCGCCGTTAGCTGTGTAGTTAAGTTCAGCATCGCCAAGGTTAGTTGCTTTTGCATTTACTGTGTAAATGTTTTGACCATCAGCACCAATTGTTTTATCAACTGTTACGTTGTCACCAGCTTTAACTTCTGTCTTAGCGGATTTCAATTGTTTTACGTTAACTGCGTCAGTGTCATTTACGCCAGCTTTCACGTTAGTGATGTTCAAGTCACCAGCATTGATGCCACCTTTAGTAATGGATGGACCATTGTTGATTACCAAACCACCGTCAGTGATCTTAGTATCGCCAATTGTTAAGGAACCGGATGGAGTCAAGTTAACTTCTTTGGACAATTGAACTTTCAATTTGCCATCTACGTTGTTCACGCCGATGTTGTTTTCAGTCAATTTAGTGCTGTCCGCACCGCCAGTGATATCCAATGTTTGGTTCAATTTCTTAGCGATTACTTTAGTGGAGTCAGTTTGACCATCATCGCCAGCATATTTCATGCCGTCGTCAGTAGTTGCCACTTCGTGTTTATTGTTATTTTTGTCTTCGTATACGATACGAGTCATGCCGTCTTTGCCGTTTTTACCGTCAACGCCATCTTGACCGTTAGCACCTTTAATAGTAAGACCGTCTTTGCCGTCTTTACCATTGAGGCCGATGGAACCATCTTTACCGTTGATTACAACAGCGGAACCATCTTTACCGTTTACGCCGATTTTACCATCAACACCGTCTTTGCCATCTTTACCGTCGTTACCAACTTTGATGTCATTAGACAATGCATATGTGTAAGTTTGTTCACCAGTTGCATTATCGATTTTTTGAGTAATTGTCAAATTATCGCCTGCTGCGTAGGATACAGTTTTACCGTTGCCTACAGCTGTTACAGCGTGGTTACCAACTACATTACCTTTCGCATCTGTGGAGAAGGAGTAGCCGTCTTTGATTTGATCTGCCAAACCAGACAAGTCGATTTTCGCGATTGTACCAGCTTGGTTAGCACCATTGCCATCGTTGTATTTCAATGTAACGGATTTGTCTGCTGCATCATAGGAGTAAGATGTAGTAGTTTCACCTGCACGATCAGATTGAGTTGGTGCAATGTGTAAATCGTTAGCTTTAGAAATACGAGTTACGTCGCCAATGTTAGCTGCGTTATCGACTACATCGCCGCCAGATTTAAGGTTAGTGATGTTGTTGCCACCCATGTTCACGTTGCCGCCATCGAATTTGAATTCGTTGCCGCCAATTGTCATAGTTGCAGGGCCATCATTCTTAATGGAAGTGATGTTTTTCAAATCTTTGTTCAATTGAACTTCGAGAGTCAGTACCATCAGCTTTTACGTTGATGTTACCAGAAGCGCTCTTGAAGGATGCAGAAGTTGTTTTATCTACGCCTTCACCTTGAACTTTAACAAGGCTGTTCAATTTGTTTTTGTTTACAACATCAGTGTTATTACCAGTGAATTTCAAGCCGTCATCAGTAGTAGCCACTTCGTGTTTGTTGTTGTTTTTGTCTTCGTATACGATACGAGTGATACCGTTAGTACCGTTTGTACCATTTACGCCGTCTTGACCATTAGCGCCACGGATAGTAAGACCGTCTTTACCATCTTTACCATTGAGGCCGATGGAGCCGTCTTTACCGTTGATTACAACAGCGAGCCGTCTTTACCGTTTACGCCGATTTTACCGTCAACGCCATCTTTACCGTCTTTGCCATCGTTACCAATCTTGATATCGTTAGCCAAGTCGAATTCAACTTTAGCGCCGTCGTTGTTGCTAGTTTGTTTAACAGTCAAGTTTTTACCTGCTGCCATTTCAACTGTTTTACCATCAGTGATAGTTTTTGCAGTAGTTTCGGAATCAGCAGTTGTATTACCAGTGGATTTCACATTCCATACGGATTGTGCAGCACCTGGAGCTACATGCAAGTCGTAAGTAACTTGGTTGCCGTTTTCAGTTTTGTTAACTGTTACGGAATTATCGTTGGAAGTTACTACTGTACGAGAATCTTTCAACTGTTTAACGTTAACTGCATCAGTATCGTTTACGCCAGCTTTCACATTAGTGATATTCAAGTTACCAGCATTAATACCAGTTTTAAGAACAGATGGGCCACCGGAAATAGTTAAGCCACCGTTATTAACAACAGTATCACCAATAGTTAAGGAACCAGATGGAGTCAAGTTTACGTTGTTGTTAAGATCGTATTTAACTACGCCATCAGCAGCTACGGAAGCTGTTGTGTTGGAACCATTAGTGAAGTTCAAACCTTTATCCAATGTAACTTTTTGGTCGTTAGAGCCATTCGCTTTGTATGTCAAAGGAATTTGTTTAGCAGCTTTATCGCCATCAAATGTTACTGTATAAGTTGTGTTATGGTTTGTTTCATCTTTAACAGGTGTAACAGTGATTGGATTGTTAGTAGTGTTCGTAGTATTTACAGTCACTGCTTCACGAGCTGCATCTTTAACAGCATTACGGGAAACATTTACTTCGTATTTAGCATTTGCATCACCAGTTTGTTTGCCGTCAGCTACAGTGATGTCAGCGATGTTAGTGTCGCCTGCAGCAGCAGATTTTTTAACTACGCTTTCAACAGCAGCTTTATCGCCTGTAGGCAAGTTGCTCAAGTCGATCTTAGCTGTTTTGTTCACTGTATTATCATTGCCATCAACATATTCCAATGTAACTGTTTTATCAGCGTTCACTGTATATGTTTTGTCTTTGACATGAATGTCGTTAGCTTTGGAGATACGTTTAACATCGCCAATGTTAGCAGCGTTATTGATCACATCGCCGCCAGATTTAAGGTTAGTGATGTTGTTATCACCCATGTTCACATTGCCGCCATCGAATTTGAATTCGTTGCCGCCGATTGTGAAAGTAGCAGGACCTTCGTTTTTAATAGTCTTGATGTTAGTCAAGTCACCAGCTAAACCGTATTCAACTTTAGCACCGTCTTCGTTGCTAGTTTGTTTTACAGTCAAGTTTTTACCTGCTGCCATTTCAACTGTTTTACCATCAGTGATAGTTTTTGCAGCTGCTTCGGAGTCAGCAGTTGTATTACCAGTGGATTTCACATTCCATACGGATTGTGCAGCACCTGGAGCTACATGCAAGTCATAAGTAACTTGGTTGCCGTTTTCAGTTTTGTTAACTGTTACGGAGTTATCGTTGGAAGTTACTACTGTACGAGCATCTTTCAATTGTTTTACGTTAACTGCATCAGTATCGTTTACGCCTGCTTTCACATTAGTAATGTTCAAGTTACCAGCGTTGATACCAGTTTTAGTAACGGATGGGCCACCTGTAATTGTTAAGCCACCATTGTTAAGAATAGTGTCGCCAATTTTCAAGGAACCATTTGGAGTCAAGTCATGTTGTTGGACAATGCATATGTGTAAGTGTGTTCACCAGTTGCAGCATCATATCTTGTTTTACAGTCAAGTTATCGCCTGCAGCATAGGAAACAGTTTTACCATTGCCAACAGCTGTAACAGCATGGTTACCAACTACATTGCCTTTAGCGTCAGTGGAGAAGGAGTAACCATCTTTGATTTGATCAGCCAAACCGGACAAGTCGATTTTCGCCACTGTACCAGATTGGTTAGCACCGTTACCATCGTTATATTTCAATGTTACAGATTTGCTTGCTGCATCGTAAGCGTAAGATGTAGTAGTTTCACCTTGACGGTCAGAAGATGTTGGAGCAATGTGCAAGTCGTTAGCTTTAGAAATACGAGTTACGTCGCCAATGTTAGCAGCGTTATTCACACATCGCCACCAGATTTAAGGTTAGTGATGTTTTGGTCACCCATGTTGATAGGGCCATTTGTGATGTTGATGGAGTTAGGACCAAATTCCATTTTTGGACCATTTGTAGTATTGGAAATGGAATGGATGTTACTAAGTCTTTGTTCACATCGTATTTAACAACGCCTTCAGCATCTACAGAAGCTGTTGTGTTTTACCGTTTGTGAAGTTCAAACCTTTATCCAATGTAACTTTTTGTTCGTTTGTGCCATTCGCTTTGTAAGTCAAAGGAATTTGTTTAGCAGCTTTGTCGCCATCGAATGTTACTTGGTATGTAGTGTTATGATTTGCTTCATCTTGTACAGGTGTAACAGTGATAGGGTTGTTAGTTGTGTTTGTAGTATTTACAGTTACTGCTTCACGAGCTGCGTCTTTTACGTCGTTACGGGATACGTTTACTTCGTAAGTTGCACCAGCATCACCGAAGTTTTCACCAGCTTTAGGGGAACTTTAGCGATGTTTTTGTCGCTAGAACCAGCTACGTCTGCTTTAGCTTGTACTTTTTCAGTAGAAGCTGCAGTAGGTTTTACGTTGTTAACATCTACAGTGTAGATAGTTTTTGTGCTACCATCTGCATTTTGAACTACGTTGCTTGTTACTTTCGCAGCGTTTTTACCTTGAACTTCAACAGTGCTGTTCAATTTATTTTTAGCGCTGTCGGACAAGTCAGCTACTACATTGGAACCAGAAGCAGTTGTTTTAATGTACTCACCATTGTTAGCACCTACAACGCCGAAGCTCAAGCCGCCTTGTTTGTTCAATTTTTGTAATTCAGTAGCGCCTGTGTTACCAGTCAAACCAACTGTGTTATTGAACTTGTTATTAACAATGTTCAATTGTTCTTCAGTTGCAGCACGACCTTTTTTAGCGAAGTCTGGAGCATCCAACGTTACGTTAGTTAAACCAGTGATGTCACCAACTTTAGCATTCAAGTTAATGTTGTGATCGCCTGCAACGTTTACAGTTTGGTTACCACCAAATACAACTTTGCCGTCGCCATCTTTATTTGTGATGGATGTAATGTCAGTTAAATCACCTTCAACGTCTACTTTGAAAGTTTTAACGCCATTTACGTCACGGTGAGAAGCAGTTGTATTCTTACCGTTTTCCATGTCGATAGCTTCTTTAGCAAGGTTTTTAATGACAGTCTTACCACCATTGTTGATGTTGGAAAGATCTTGTTTAGCAATACCTGTGATAACAGCAGTTTCGTTAGGAACGTCTTTGTTGTTACCATCAACGTATGTCATTGTTACTTTGCCGTTGTTATCAACTGCGTATTCACCTGGTTTAATGTGACGTTCATCAGCACGAACTTGTTTCAATTGGCTAACATTAACTGCATCGTTGTCGTTTACGCCAGCTTTCACATTAGTAATCTTCAAATCACCAGCATTGATACCAGTTTTTGTAATGGATGGACCACCGTTAATAGTCAAGCCATTGTCAGTGATGTTAGTGTCACCGATTTTGATAGACCCATCTGGAGTCAAATCGATGTCTTTATTCAATGCAAATTCAACAGCTGCATTACCATTATTATTAGTTTGTTTAATGGTCATGTTTTTGCCGGCTTGCATTTCCACAGTTTTGCCGTCACGGATTTCTTGAACGCCAGCAGAACCTTGTGCCACTTTACCTTCTGTAGCAGTAGATTTCACGTTGAAAGAGCTCATGTCGCCAGTTTTCAAACCGCTCAAGTCGATAACAGCCTTAGGCCCATTACAGTTTTGCCATTACCATCTTGGTATGTTAATGTAACCTTTTTGTTAGCATCTACAGTGTATTCAGCCACATTGTTATTAGTGCCTGCTGTAGGAGCTACATGCAAGTCATTAGCTTTGGAAATACGAGTTACGTCGCCAATGTTAGCTGCGTTGTTGATTGTGTCGCCACCAGATTTAAGGTTAGTGATGTTGTGATCACCAAGATCCAAGTTACCACCAGTAATGCTGATGTTGTTAGAACCAAAGTTCATTGTAGGACCACCATTGTTAGTGATGGATGTAATTTCTTTAAGGTCCTTATTCAAGGAATATGTATATGTTTGTTGACCAAGAGATGTTTCAATATCTTGTTTAACTGTTAAGTTCTTACCAGCTGCGTAGTTAACTGTAGTACCGCTTTGAACTTTTGTAGGTGTTGCTTCACCGTCAACTTTACCACCGTTAGCTGTAGCATTTGTTAAGAAGTCATATTTAGCAGCTGTGTCAGCAGCGTTGATTGTATAAGTAGTTCTACCATCAACAGTTACTTCGTTAACAGTAACGTTTTTACCAGCTTTCACCATGCCTTTGTCATCAAAGCCTACAGTGATTTTGGAGTCTTTCGCACCGTCATGAGCCGCTACAGTAGATACACGACCTGTACCGATTACGTTTAATTTACCGCCATCAGTTAAGAAATCACTCTTACCAGTGTTACCAGTTACAGCAACGCCAACGTTTTTCAATTGAGCCACGTTAACAGCGTCAGTGTCTGCAGTACCTGCAGCAAGACCAGTCAATTGACGAGTCAAAGTGCTACCATTACCGATAGATACAGCAGCTGTAGTAGCCTTTTGTACGTTACCTTGTAAGTTAGTGTATTTACGGGTATGTAAATCAGATGGGTTGTAACCAAGAACGCCTTTATCTGTTGTTGTTATAGAAGAGGACCCAAGAGCTACACCATTAGCAATGTTCGCCTCTGCAGCACTACCCAAAGCAGTTGCAGCCTCAGCATTTGCTTTAGTTGTACGACCTAATGCAACGCCATATTTACCACCTGCACGAGAGCCAGGACCTTCAGCGATAGCAGATTCACCAGTTGCTTGAGATTGCATACCGATAGCAATAGCATTTACGCCAGATGCAACAACACGATCAGAATCTTTACCACTTTGACCGATAGCAATGGAGTTATTACCAGAAGCATCAGCACGAGCACCGAATGCTGTTGCACCAGATCCTGTCGCATGTGTATCACGACCAATTGCGATAGCATCTAAGTTAGTCGCTGTATTATCACGACCGATAGCAATTTGGGAATTTTCTTTATTACGTTCTACATCACCGCGATTACCATCTGCAGAGTCAGTCAAGTTATTTTTACCAATGGAGATACCACCCATTGTTTTTGCATTATTAAATTGACCCAAAGTTACAGTGTCTGCCACGTGGGATGTATTTTCAGAACCAATGGCAACTGAGTTTTGGCCCTTTGCATTATTGTTGTAACCAGCTGCAAAAGAACCTGCACCAGTAGCATTAGTATATACACCCATAGCAGAAGCGCTAGTACCAGTGGCACTAGAGTAATTACCTACTACAGTAGAATATTCACCTGCTTTTTTAGGCGTTGTTTCCCAAGAGCCTTTGGTGTAATTAACATTATTGTAGGTACCAATAGCAACAGCAGCCTTAGCATCAGCATTATTTACATTACCAACAGCAACAGAACCATTGCCAGATGCAGTATTACCAGCACCAACAGCTGTTGCCGCACCACCTGTAGCCGTATTTCTATTACCTACAGCAGTAGTCGCATTATTAGTTGATGTATTTTTTGCACCAATAGCTACTTTGCCATCATGACCAGCTACATCATCCGTAGTATTTTGGTAACCTACAACGATGGAGTTTTGCCCAACGTTATAGTTTTGACCATTACTTTTTGGATAAGTATCAGCCCAAATATTTACATGACTACCACTAGTATCATAACCTGCTTGTGCTTCTAGAGGAGCAACACCACCCATAGCACCAGCTACAGCCAAGCCAGCCAATACGCTAGCTAATACTTTTTTCTTGCCGTTATTATTTTTAGCAGTTTCAGGTACTACTACGTAGCAGCCTTTAGATTTGCTATAAACGACCTTAAAAACCTTATTCATAGAAACTATGAACCCCTTTCTCTCTTATAAAGAAAACACTAAATGCCTTATATACATTTTTTGTTTCATGAATTGTTTATGACACACGTTCACATACTATTCATTAAGATATTAATATGATAACAATTTATAAACTAATTGTAAATAGAAATTCCTAAAATAATTAAAATAAATTTTATATTTCTAAACAAGATAAATTGAATTTTCTAGATATGTGGAAATATCTCCACATCAGCATAGAATAAGGGTTTCTTTTATAGTTATATTATATATAATATAATACATTATATATATAAGAGTATAAAATAGATCGTATCAGTTTATATTTACATTATATTTGTATATCTTATACAAGTTTATCTTCATCTAAAATATATAAACTTTCTAAATTAGATGAAGACAAAACATAGTAATAAAGCGTTTCTTCATAAATGCATAGAAAAAGGTAGTTAATATAAGCAGTCTATTATTTTATAATTGTTTATATTTGTATAGCTATTGAGCCAAGTAAGTAAGGACAACAATACATAAACGCAAAAAAACAACGCCATCCTTTCGGATGGCGTCGTTTCGCATAAGGATTGTGTGCCCTAGTCGGGGTCCAGGGAACAGCAAGGCCCTCAAACAATCGCCGTATGAGGGCCATATGTAGTTGTTCATTATATACACTGTGCGTCACACATCATCTTCCTAATTCATTGTATATCGTTTATGCCGAGCTCTCAGTGTGTTAATGAATTATAGTTAAATTTACAAACCTTATTATTGAATCGCAGCGCGCAAGTCTACTTTTTTAGTTTCTTGGTTAGCTGGACGATTGATTGCTTCACGAAGATCTACAGTGTGTTCGTCTTGAACTGTAGGTTCTTCACTAGCTTTATTTTTAACTGTTTGTTTAGCTGCGAACCAGATTGTTTCGTTCATGTAGTGACGAAGTTCTTCGTTAGAAACGTTTTCTTGGTCTTTAGCCATTACATCCAAAATAGCATCTTCTAATGCTTGTGCTTCGTCGTCAGTCATAGGACCGCCAACTTCTTTTTGTTTTTGGATGATTTCGTTAATACGATCTGTCATGCCGCGCAATACATTGTAACCATAGCTGTTAGTGAAGCCATCTTCTTTATTGTATTTAGGCATTTCAAAGTATTCGTATTCGTTTTTATTACGGTTTTCACCATTCCAGTTCAAGAACACTTCTTGACCATGTACACGACCGATGGAATGTGTGCGGAAGTAGTCAGCATAGTTGTGTTTGTCATAGGAATGTAACCATTTTTTCTCAGCTTTTGTCATACGTTCATGGTTTTCGTATTTCACTTTAGCTTTTGCGATGTTGATCTCCGCATTTTGCCAAGCTTTCACATAGTCATGAACAGCAGACACTGTTTGTGGACTAGCCACTGGAACCAATACTACATTGCCCAATGCTGGAGCAGATACTGGATTACGTAAAATCAAATTATCGTCATATGTTGGAGCGGATTGTGCACCTACAACGCCTGTAGAAATAACAAGAGCCGCTGCACAAGCAAGTAATGTAGATTTTTTCATTCTATATTCCTCTTTTCTATCGTTAGATTATGGTGAAAGTATCTCTTACGCGTTTCACGTTCATATTTAAAAGCATTATTTTCATAAACAATAGGGAGAGGTAAGCGCTACGCTAGGTAGCGCATACCTTCCTTTGTTCATTCAGTTCTTACACTCACAAATGATTACATACCAAGTTTTGCCATCATAGCAGCAATTTGAGCTTTCATTTGTTCGTTTTCAGCTTTCAAATCAGATACTTCTGTTTTTAATCCAGCGTTTTGTGCTTTAACGGAAGCCATTTCTTGTTGCATTGCATAAGCAGAGCTGATAGGGCCTTTGCGGTAACGATCTGCTACAGCAGCTTCGCTATCACGGTTGCCAACTTTCCAAGTTACACCAGCATTTGCCATCATGTGACGGGAACCACCAGCCCATGCTAAGCCAGCATGCATCATTGTGGACTCGTTTTTGTAATGAGCAACGCCCATTGCAATAGCGGAGTTACCACGGTAGTTACCATAGCCAGCCATGATTTGAGTTGGTTCTAATGGATCGTATTGGATAGGTTTCAATGCTGCAAGAGCTGCACCTTGTGCACCTACACGACCGATTTCATCAGTTAACTCATCGAAACGAGGGCTTGCACCAGTAGACAAGTCGTATACTTTAGCGCCATCAGCACTTTCAGATTCACGAACACCTACGGAACCATCAGTAGATTTAACGATTGTACGGGAATCTTTCAATTGTTTCAAGTTAACCGCATCTGTATCGTTAGTACCTTTACCAAGGTTAGTAATTTTGTTACCACCCATGTTGAGGTTACCACCAGTTACGGAAAGGTCACCAGCGTTGAAGTTCAATGCAGGACCATTGTCGCTATTCTTGATGGAGTTAATACCTTTAAGGTCTTTGTTCAATTTAACAGTTAATGTATCGTTACCATCAGCTACTACGTTGATGTTACCAGCAGCGGATTGGAATGCAGTGGATTGAGCCGCAGTCACACCTTCACCTTGAACTTTAACAAGCGTATTCAACGCATGTTTGTTTTCAGTACCAGTGTTGTTACCTGTGAATTTCAAACCATCATCCATAGTTGCTACTTCACGTTTGATTGGGTTGCCATCAGTATCTTTCAATGGGTTGCCATCTTTATCTTTTGGTACGTATACGATACGTTCAGATTTGTCGCCATTGTTAGCTTCTGGTTTAACAAGAGTTTTGGAACCGTGATCTGTAGAGATATCTACACCAGTACCATCTGCACCAGCAGGACCTTGAGGACCAGTCAAGCCAATGTGACCTACACCGTCTTTACCAGCGATGGATACAGCGTCTTTACCATCTTTACCGATGGAAACTTTACCGTCGATACCGTTAGCACCGTCTTTACCGGAGATGGATACACCATCTTTACCAGCTACGCCATCTTTACCAGGAACGCCAATGGAGTTCAAGCCGTTAAGATCTTTATCAAGACCGATTACAACTTTACCATCTTTAGTCATAGTTTTGATGTTGGATGCGCTGTAGTTGTCATCATCTTTAGTACCTTCGCCTACGATTTCAAGTTTTTCACCCAAGTTTTTATGGATTTCACTATTAGCACCAGTAGATTGTGTACCGAAGTTCAAACCTTTGTTGCCGATTGCATCAGCAGTGTTTTTAAGGTCAGTAACATTTACAGCACCATTCTTAGTATTGTTATCAGCTGCTGCTGCATCAATCTTATCTAAGAATGTATTACCAGCTTTATCCGCGATGGAAGAACCAACGTTGTTCAATTTCATTGGATCTGTAGTAGAAGCGTTAGGGTTGTTCATGGAAGCGATGATATCACCAGCATTTACAACGTCGCCAGAACCATCTTTAGCTGTGTTGAAAGTACCATCTGGTTGTTTGTAAACTTTAGTGCCATCTTGTTTAGTGTATACCACTGGAATTTGAGCATTGTTTACAACACCTTGGCTATTGATCTTGATGTCATATTGGTGACCTTTAGCTGCATCATAAGTTGCAGATGTAGGATCATTTTTATCAGTTACGGAGATAGTGCCATCAGAAGATTCAACAGTTGTAACTTTATCTTTCAATTGTTTAACGTTTACTGCATCTGTATCAGCTTCACCAGCTTTAACGCCTGTGATTTTCTTATCGCCAGCATTGATGCCATCTTTCTTAACAGATGGACCACCATTGATAGTCAAACCATCGTTGTTAACTTTAGTATCGCCAATTTTTACGGAACCATCTTTAGTAAGATCAATGTCTTTAGACAATTGAACTTTCAATTTACCATTGTCGTTGTTTACGCCAATGTTGTTATCAGTCAATTTAGCTTTATCAGCACCACCAACGATGTCTACTACATTGTTAAGATGTTTCTTAATAACTTTAGTTGGATCAGTTTGACCGTCGTCGCCAGCGAACTTCATGCCATCATCATGAGTTGCAACTTCATGTGTGTTACCATCTTTGTCTTCGTATACGATACGAGTCAATTTATCACCAGGTTGACCATCAACACCAGGAACGCCATCTTTAACGGAAATCTTAGCACTTGCGCCATCTTTACCGTCAGCACCCTTAGGACCAGTCAAGCCGATAGAGCCATCTTTACCGTTGAGTACAACAGATGCGCCGTCTTTACCGTTAACACCGATCTTACCATCAACGCCGTCTTTACCATCTTTACCAACAACTACGCTGTCAGCTTTAAGGTTTTTATCAAGTTTAACGTCGATAGTTGTGTTACCATCTGTATCTTGACCAATGATAGTTTTAACATTTTCACCGCTGTATTCAGTATCAGCTTTTGTACCTTCACCTTGGATTTTCACAGTGGAACCAAGTTTATTAGTTTTCACACCGCCAGAGTTAGCGTCAAATTTCAAGCCTTTTTCAATCAATGCGTCACTTTATTTTTAAGGTCAGTTACGTTTACCGCATTCTTAGTATTGTTGTCACCAGCAGCTGCATCAATCTTATCTAAGAATTGATTACCAGCTTTATCCGCGATGGACCAACCAACGTTGTTCAACTTAGTAGGAGCTGTAGTGGAGTCACCACCATTATTCATGGAAGCATTACTTCAGTAGGTCTACGACAGTACCAGAACCATCTTTTAGCTGTGTTGTTTACCATCTGGTTGTTATGTAATTTAGTTTTATCATCACCACCAGTGATACCACTGGTTGTTAAGATGTTTTTAATAACTTTGGTTATTGATAGTGATGTCATATTGGTGACCTTTAGCTGCATCATAACCAGTTGACCACAACATTTTTGTCTACTACTTTGATGGAACGATACGAGAAGACTCAACAGTTGTAACTTTGTCTTTCCTCTTTTAAGTTTATCAGCAGTTGTATTTTTACCATCTTTACCAACAGGGCCAGTCAAACCAATGTGACCTAAGCCATCTTTACCAATTTAATACAGCGTCTTTACCGTCTTTACCAGAGATACCAACACCATTGTTACCATTTACCAGCGCCCTTGAGGGCCATGATAGTTACACCATCTTTACCGTTGGCCAATTTACCGTTAACAACATTTATCCAATTATTAAGCTTTAGTCAACTTAAGTTAATCTGTACCATGATGTCGACAACTTGTTAAGTCATGTTTTTACCTGCGCAAGTTTACATCTTGGTTTGCTTGCATTTCAGTGCATTTCAACCATCTTCATTACCAGTTGCATTTCGTTTTGATCTTAATATAGAAGCTGCGAGTGTTCAAGTCAACAAGTCGATAACTGCTTTGTATCTTACATCTTTACCTTACCATCGTTGTATCATTAACCATCTTTACCAGCATCGTATTTTATACGTTTTCAGTACCTGACCTACACCATCTTTACTTCTAGAACCAGCTTTACCGTCTTTACCAGAGATACCAATTCACCATCTTTACCATTTGTCAGTTGCAAGGAGCACCTGTAGCTTTGAGGGCCAGATAGTTACGCCAAGTTTACCTGCTCCAATTTACCGTTAACAACAACTGTTGTGTTAGTAAATCTTTGTTAAGCTGTACCAATTTGAGTTTTACCGTACCATCAACATTTTGTTTTATCAGTCAAGTTTTTACCTGCTGCAGTTTGATGCCACTTGCAACAGCTTTTTAGTTTTTTACCATCTAATTTTACAACCAGCAATTGCATGTAGCTTTTTGACCGTAGTTATCACCCGCATGCAGGAATGTAAGTTGGACCGCTTAACTGCTTTAGTATCAGATAGTGATTACTGCTTACCATCATTGTGATGTCAACGATCGTTTTTAGCGATCGTATTTTAGTTTTCGTACTGCAGCATTTGCTTTACCACCTTTAGTTCATAGAACCTGCCGTTAACTTTGTAGGAGCATAGCACCAGGTTTAAAGTTTCTGCATGTTCAAGATAGCTACTTCTGCTGCATTTGTGTCAAGCCATTAGCTGTCTCTAATTTGGTCGCCATCCAGTTCTGGTTTTTAATAGTACCAGTTGGTTTGTACCATCCGTTTGCTTGGTGTACTTTGGAGTTGTTAAGCTTGCAAGATATTTAAGATTTTATCAAGAGCGTATGCAGCTTTATATTACCATCATCCGTCTTAGTTTGTTTATCAGTTGGAGTTTTTAAAGCTGCATTGTAACGGATTTACGTCTAAGTTTTTTGACCAGTTGTAGCATCTGTTTCAGTTTTAACAACTACGTTGTCGCCAGCTTTTACAACAGAACCAAGACCAGTGATTACTTTCTTACCGTCATCAGTGATGTTGGAAAGATCGTTTTTAGCGATGCCAGTAATTTTAGCTTCTTCGCCAGTAACTAGTTTACCATTGCCATCAACGTAAGTCATAGTTACACTACCGTCGTTTTGTACAGCATAGCTACCAGGTTTGATGTGTTTTTCATCATCAAGATTAGCTACTTTCTTAACAGTTGTGCCACCATCAGTGCTATAAGTGATACGGTCGCCATCTTTCTTAATGGAGATGTTGTCATTTTTGTCGCCAAGTTTAACTTCTTTAGTTGTTACACTATCAAGATCTTTAAGGTCTTTATCAAGAGCGTATGCAACCTCTGTGTTACCTGCAGCGTCGTTAGTTTGTTTAACAGTTAAGTTTTTACCAGCTTGCATTGTAACGGATTTACCGTCTGCAATGTTTTGAGCTGTATCACCAGCATGTGTACCTTCTGTAGCAGAAACTGCACCAGATTTCAAGTTCCAAGTAGATGCTGTGCCAGCAGCTGCATTTACATGTAAGTCATATGTTACTTGATCGCCATTTTCTGTTTTATTGATTGTTACAGATTTGTCGTTGGAAGTAACAACTGTACGAGCTGCTTTCAATTGATCGTAGTTAACTGCATCAGTACCATCTGTAGCAGGTTTCACATTAGTGATTTTTTGGTTACCTGCATTGATACCGTCTTTCTTAACAGATGGACCACCAGTGATAGTTACGCCATCGTTGTTAACTTTAGTGTCACCAATTGTTAAGGAACCGTTTTTAGTCAAATCAACGTCTTTATTCAAGTCGTATTTAACTACGCCATCAGCTGCTACGGAAGCTGTTGTGTTGGAACCGTTAGTGAAGTTCAAACCTTTGTCCAATTTAACTGTTTGGTCACCAGTACCATTAGCTTTGTATGTCAAAGGAATTTGTTTAGCTGCTTTTTCACCATCGAATTTCACTTCATATGTAGTGTTGTGTTTAGCATCATCTTTCACAGGGTTAACAGTGATAGGGTTATCTGCGTCAGCTGTGTAGTTACCACCAGTAGTTGTACCACCGTTGTTAACTGTTACTGCTTCACGAGCTGCATCTTTAACTGCATTACGGGAAACATTAACGGAGTATTGAGCATCTGGATCGCCAGAGTTTTTACCGTTTTCAACAGCAATATCAGCCAAGTTAGTATCGCCAGTTGCAGCTGCTTTTTTAACTACGCTTTCAGTAGAAGCAGCACCTGCTGTAGTATTAGCAACAGCTACTTTATAAACTGTTTTATTAGGATCAGTTGTATCTTTACTTACTGTTACATTATTAGAACCAGGAGCTACTTCAAAGGTATGGTTCAATTTAGCTTTTGCATCATCGGACAAGTCAGCTACTACATCTGTACCAGAAGCAGTTGTTTTGATGTATTGACCGTTGTTAGCACCAACTACACCGAAGCTCAAACCACCAGTTTTATTGAATTTTTGAGTATCTGTGTTACCAGTGTTACCTGCTAATTTAATTGTGTTGTTGAAGCCATCGCTTACTTTTTTCAATTGGTCCTCAGTTGCTGCACGACCGGAAACAACAGTTGGGTTAGTAATATCCCAATCTTTGTTTTGTAAGCCAGTTACATAGCCACCTTTACCATCTAAGGAAATAGGGTTGTCGCCTTCAACTTTTACAACTTGATCACCAGCGAAGGAGATTTTACCAGAACCGTCACCATTTGTAATGGAGGAGATGTCTTTCAAGTCACCTTGTACATTTACTTTGTAAGGAGTAGCTGCTGTACCATCACCTGTTACAGTAGTATTTTTACCACCTTCAACTTTAGAAGGATCAGTGTTACCAGTAGCACCAGTAGAGCTTACTGTATAAATATCATGACCATCTGTTGCATCTTGAGACTTAGCAACAGTTACGCCATTACCAGCTTTAACTTCTGTCTTAGCGGATTTCAATTGTTTTACGTTAACTGCATCAGTATCGTCTGTACCAGGAGCTACATTAGTGATTTTACTACCACCCATGTTAAGTGGGCCGCCAGTGATGTTGATGGAGTTGCCACCAATTGTCATTTTAGGACCATTGTCAGCATTAGAAATAGATGTAATACCTTTCAAGTCGCCTTCTACATTAACTTTGTATGGATCGTCTTGAGTACCTTCACCAGTAACTTTAGTATTTTTACCATCTACAAGTTTAGTTTTAGCGTCTTTTAATTGTTTTACGTTAACTGCATCAGTATCGTTTACACCAGCTTTTACATTAGTAATGTTTTTATTACCAGCGTCGATACCAGTTTTAGTAACAGATGGGCCACCAGTGATTGTTAAGCCATCGTTGTTAACTTTAGTATCACCAATTGTTAAGGAACCATCTTTAGTCAAGTCAACGTCCTTGTTCAAGGAGTATGTGAATTGTTTATCAGTTTGGTCTAATACAATGTTTTTACCAGCACTCAATGTTACAGTATCGCCAGGGCTTACTTTTTTGGCTGCTTGAGTACCTGTTACGCTACCACCGTTATTAGAGGAAACTACGTTCCAACCAGATTCGTTGATTGCTTTTGCAACATTGTCAGTTGTAGCAATGCCGTTTGTAGTAGGCGCTACTGCTTTACCATTAGTATTAGTAATATCAGCACCTATTTTAGCTTTTACTGTAACACCATTTTTATCAGCAGATGTAGAAATAAATGTAGGATCATCACCTTTAATTTTCAATGTACCATCATCTAACAATACATCGCCATTGCCAGTATCACCAGCGTATTTCAAGTTAACGCTTCTTAATTGAGCTACGTTAACAGCATCAGTATCATTAGTACCTGCAGCAAGACCTGTAATTTGACGAGTTGCAGTAGCACCGTCACCTACGGAAACAGCTGCCAATGTGGATGTTTGTGCAGTACCAGCTAAACCAGAATATTTATTTGTACGAGTTTCTGCAGGGTTAAAGCCTTTAACACCTTTATCTACAGTTGCTTTAGAGTTAGAACCAAGAGCAACGCCATCTTTTACAGATGCAACAGATTCTTGACCTAATGCAGTCGCACTTTCAGCAGTAGCATTTGCTTTAAAGCCAAGAGCAGAAGCACCTTTTTCTGTTGCTTGCGCAACACCGCCTACTGCAGTGGAAGCAACGCCTGTAGAATTAGATTGCATACCAATGGCAATAGAACCTGTTTTACTAGCTGTTGTTTGATAACCTTCACCATTACCAGCAATAGCGATAGCACCAGAGCCTGTTGCTTCAGAACGAGCACCAAGGGCAACAGAAACGTTAGCAGATGCTGTTGTTTTACGACCGATTGCAACAGTATCTTCTGCTGTCGCTTTATTCTCACGACCAATAGCGATCATCGTGTTACCTGCGTCACGGCCACCACCAACAGTAGAGTCTGCAAGGTTATTTTGACCAATAGCAATACCACCACCAATATTCGCATTATTGGAAGTCCCCATTGTAATTGTGTCCTCTTTATTAGAGTTATTCTTTTCACCAATAGAAATCGCACGATCGCCAGTAGATGTATTTGTATTACCGATAGCAACACCACCTGCACCACCAGTAGTTGTATTATTTTTACCAATTGCTACAGAAGAACTACCTTGTGCATTAGATTTATAGCCAATAGCAGTCCCGAAATTAGCACTTACAGCTGCTTCACGACCCATGGCAATGCCGCCCCAACCGTTGGCATCAGCTTGTGGACCAACAGCGATTGCATTAGCTTGGTTTGCTTTAGATTCACGACCCATAGCAATGCTATCGCCAGAAGAATTTGTTTCAGCCTTATGACCGATACTGATGTTATCAGTACCCTTTGCCCAGCTTTCACGGCCTACAGCAATAGAGAATTGACCGCTACCTCTATCTTGGTTCGCTGGATTAGAGTTCGCACGATTACCAATTGCAATAGAATCATCAGCAGATGCCATAGATACGTTACCAATAGCTACAGAAGCACGACCTTTCGCTTTATTGTAGGCACCAAATGCGGCCGCTGCACCACCAGTTGCCTCATTACCATTACCAACAGCTACTGCAGAGTTTTCTTTTGCAGTATTTGCCGCACCGATTGCAACAGTACCCCAATTGTCATCAGTTGTATTTTGATAACCTACAACGATAGAATTAGATCCTGCTCTATTACTTCCATTGTATGCACCATTAGGAGAAATATTAACAGAACTATTCCCTAAATCTACATTCGCTTGTACTGATGTACCCATAGTACCAGCCGCAGCTACCATAGCCAAACCAGCTAACACGCTAGCAAGAGCTTTTTTCTTACCACCATTGTTTTTTGCAACTTCGGAAACTACTACGTAGCACTCTTTAGTTTTGCTCCAAACAACTTTAAAGATTTTATTCATATTACTATGAACCCCTTTCTTAACTAGACACAATTACAATCCTTATAATTAAATCATTTAAATACAAAAGAACGAAAAGCCTAAATTTCCCATACCTTTACGCCTTTCTGAGTATCTTTCATATTTCTTTCATTTTGTGTCATGAACAGAATATCATATATCGAAAATGTTGTAAATACTTTTCTTCATGTTTTTATCATAAACAGCAAAGTTTGTTGTCAGAACCTTTATTTTGTTAAACAAAATTTAATATATGAGTGATTTTTTACTCATTTTTTCGGCGTTTTATACGTATTTTATAAAATATAATCTATTTTTCTCTATGCAGTACGATTTTTTTAGATAACCACATTAATATAAGTTATAAATAAACGATTAATTGATTTAATCTCATTGATTTTTCTCGATTTTGGCATCTATTTATATATTATCTATAAAATATAGATCTCTAAAAAATCTAAATATGAAATCATAATAACCTTTTGAAGGCTATTTCATAAATTATTCACATATCATTTTATAAATGAAAAATATATACATGTATTATCCTATTAACACAGAATATTATGATATACTAATGCATTATAAGGAATTATAAATGGGTGTTAGTTCTAGAGGGAATTTATTATGAGTAAACAACATATAACAAGCATAGATCAATCTAAAATAGAAGCATTAAAAGAGTCTTATGATGACTTCCTATATGTGTCTAAAGCATTTTCTAATACATGTATTACATCTTTAATGGCAAAAGCTCTTATTTATGGCTTAGACCCAGTACCAGTTGAAGACGCGCGCGTATTAGAACTAGGTTCTTCCTGCGGTGGTAATATTATTCCCCAAGCCTTATATAATCCAACAGCAACTTTCACAGGCATCGACCTATCCCCTACTCAGGTAAAGCATGGAAATGAACTAATTGAATCCATGGGGCTAAAAAATATTACATTATTAGAAAAAGATATCATGGATATTGATGATTCATTTGGTACCTTCGATTACATTATTGTCCATGGTATTTGGTCTTGGGTGCCTGACGTGGTGAAAGATAAAATCCTCAGCATTTGTAACCGAAATCTATCCGACCGTGGCGTAGCATATGTATCATACAATACATATCCTGGTTGGAAACGGTTAGAGCAATTGCGGGATATTATGTTATATTCTGAAAAGCATGCACCGAACGATTCATTACAAGAGCGTACGGTCTACACAAAAAATGTATTAAAACTCATTGCAGAAACAATGAAGCTAGATGAACGGTCTACCAAAATTTCTGATTATAAAATTAAAAATATCAATCGTGTATTACAATCTAACGATTATTATGTTGGGCACGAATACTTAGAAGCTATTAATGATCCTGTATATGTGTCAGAATTTATTGAACGTGCGCAAGAGCAAGGTTGCGCTTACATCGGTGACGAAACATTGAATCGTTCCTTCATTACATGGCTTGATAGTAATGTCGAAAATAATATTAGAACATTAGCTAGAGATAGCTACATTGATAAGGAGCAGTACTACGATTATGTGTATGATACTCAGTTCCGCATGGCCCTATTAACAAAGTGTAGCAACGAAGATAAAATTTCCCATGACGAAAGGGTTGAGAAGAAAGTACTAGATACACTATACTTCAACAATGCATTAGATGAAGAGCCTGGTGTTCCTCCAGAGTGGACCAATGTTATGCACATTAGCATCCAAGAATTAATGGATACAAAACGACCATTCAATGTAGCGGATATTATGAAACATATTGAAGAACATCATCCTGATTATGAAATCGATGCTGATGCTATGTATAGACGTTTATTCCATCTTGCTATCGTTGGTCATGTCAACACATATGCTAAAAAGTATGATCAATTACCGTTTGTGGAAAATGAAACCTATATTCCAGAGCATTTCATAAACTATGTATCCACCCTGGTTGAAAAAGGTGGTTATCAGTACATGTGCCTCGGCAACATGTATAATCAAATAGACTACTCTGTTGATGAAGGTTTATCATACGTCATGAAATTGATGACAAAACCAATTTCTCGTCAAGAATTGATTGATACGATGAATGAAAACTTGACTGTTGAAAGAACAAAAGATGACGGCACTAAACATATCGTATCCTCTGCACAATATTTAGATGAGTGCATTGCACATATCCAAGCGTTAGGATATTTTGCAAAATAAATCGCAAATAATATAATCACAAACAATATCGAAAATTACATAATATGGAACTACAAAAGGAGTAACTGATCATATCAGTTACTCCTTTTTATATTCACTACTATGCAACCTCGGGGTGGAGTTGAGGTATGGCATAGTAGCTACTTATTAAGTTGTGTGAACACTATAAACTAATAGTATCCTTATTTTTTATTAACACGAACGCGTTCGATTGTTGGTTCACCTTTAGCATTTTTAGCTACAGTATCAACACGGAACAAAGCCATTTCAGGGCTGAATTCTGTTACAAGGCGATCATTAACTGTTACGCCGTCTTGAATAGCACGGTATACAATTTGAGCAAATTCATAACGTGTTAACATACGGTCACCACCGAATGTGCCATCTGGATAGCCTTCTACTAAACCACGGCGAGATAAATCGCTTACAGCTTCATATGCCCAATGGTTTGTAGGGATATCTGGGAACAATGTTGTGTGATCGGCTTTCATCTTAGTACCAGCAACACCATTCAACAATGTAGTCAATTTTTGAATTTGAGCATTTTGTTCAGCTACTGTTTTCTTAAGAGCTAATACTTCTTTACCAATTGCTACACGAGAGCGAGATACACCACTATGAGCGCCTACTTTCACAGATAAACCAGCATTGAATACTGTTTCATCACTGCCAACAGTAGAACCTACGCTAAGTTGTACGTCTTCATTAGGACGGTAGAAAGCGCCGATAGCTGCTGCATCACCACTGCGGTAATGGCCATAGCCTGCAGCAAAATCCCATTTAGCATCTGGATCGAAATCAAGAGGATGTAATGCTGCCAACGCTGCTGCACCTGCTACAGATTTATTGACACGTTTATCCATCTTGGATAAGTCACCTTTGATATTTTTGATATCATTTGTATTTTTGCTAATATTTGTTGTATTATTTGTAATTTGGTCAGCAATATCGTCTGCAAGAGATACTTTATAGTCGTGAGTATTACCATTTACAGTTGGTGTTACCTTAATGTGGTCACCAGCTGTTACAGTTGTAACACTAGTAGATGCTGCGATTTGATCTTGTACGCGTTTAAGTTGAGATACGTTAACCGCATCAGTATCTGCTACACCAGCTTTCACATTATTAATAATTTGGTCGCCTGCGCTGATACCATTTGTAGTGTAGTAAACTGTTTTGTCCCCTTCACTTGCGTACATACCGTATTTATCGAATTTTGCTTGTTCTAAGGTATCTGTGTTTTCGATTTGGATACCTTTAGGTGTAACACCGATATTTTCGCTACCGTTAAAGAAGCGAGCACTGTCTTTATCGATACGAGCACGAACGTCGTCAGTTGCTTTGCCGAAATTAGCAGAGCTCATTTCTACTAAGTCTTTATTAACAGCTACTTTGTATTCAGCACCGCCATTAGCATTTGTACCAGATGTAACAGTTGTATTAGCACCAGCTACTACAGTAGTATGTTTTTTAGCATCTGCCTCAACAGTAGAGATTTTAGTTTCTACCTTTTTAAGTTGTGCTACGTTTACTGCATCAGTATCATTTGTACCAGCTGCAACAGATGTAATTTGACGTGTTACATCATTAGCTATGTCGCCAACGGATACAGCAGATGCTGTCGCTTTCCATGTGGAGCTTGTATCAGTAGATGCTGCTTTTGTGCTGATATCATAACCAGCTGCACCTTTATCTACGGTCGCATTAGATTTATAACCAAGAGCTACACCGCCTTCAACAGAAGCTTTTGCATCATAACCAATAGTTGTTGTATTGGCAACAGAGCGTGTTTCACTAGAAGAAAGTCCACCTATAGCAATTGTATTATCAGCAGTATACATGATCATTACCCATTACAATATTATTAGACGCATTAGTAATTGTATTATTGTACCCAGTTACATATTCAATTTTGCAACATTACCAGCAGTCCCTGTAACAGTATTATTAACACCTGTCATTGATGTAATTGTGTATAATCAGCTTTATTGCCACCACCAATAGCTAAGGTAGAACCACCAGATTTATTATCTTTTACTAAATTACGCACAGTTTCTGATAATTTAGTTACCGAGGAAGGACCTCCAAAAGACTTGGTGTTATTGCATCCGCATCTATATCAGTAATAGAGTTAGTAATTTCGTTACCTGCACCAAAAATAAAGAACCATTAGAGTTATTGTTCTATTAGCGGTACCAACAACAGCTTACTAATCCCAGAATAGTATTAGCAGCTGTAGCAGATTCAATAGAGTTTAAAGAGCCATTAATAGTAGCCCCAAAATTTTTAACTTGCATTAGCAAATTATACCATCATAATTACTGGAAATAACATTTAAAGCACCTGTAGTGGTTGCAACAGTACCATTGGTAAAGCTATTTGACCTAATTGTTGTTGAATATACACCTAATCCAGCTTTACGTTTTTCTGCTGTAAGTATCGGTGTTGACAGTAATATCACCAATTTTCCACGATAGTTATGAGACCAATCATGGTACCACCAGTACGAACATACGTATTATCCCCTATTGCTACACCCGTAACAACTTTATCTGGTTTTTGTGGAAGGCTTCCAAAACCCCAACGATTAAAAGTTGTTTGATCAAACGCAAAGAATTTGTCTTGTTGACCAATTGTATTTTCTACATATGCATTTTTACCAATAGCTACTGAGCCAGATTGGTCATAGTAGCTATGGGTTGTTGCATTTTCACCGATAACTACATCGCCATTAATATTAGCATAGCCAGATCCGCCAGCATAATTGGTATGTGCACCTTTACCAATAGCAACTACTCCATCTTTTTGAGCATAGACCCTGTGCCAATAGCTACGCCACTACCTGCACCAGCTACATTATCTGCAGCATTAGCTACCATACATAAACTAGATAACAACACACCGTTAATTAACAAGGTTAATAAACGTTTCCGTTTGTTCATAGTTTAGAACCTCCATTTACAAACTACAAAACCTATCATACTCTCTTTGCATTAAAATTCACTTTTTATTCATGAGTCTTATATGAATATTGTAGCACTTATACGAATTTTGTAAACAGTAATTTATATATCTATTAAGAGAATATAAAAAAGGATAGTTAATCGAGGAGGATTAACTACCCTTTTTTTGGTAAGAGGAAGGCGAACCTCTTACCGGTGCCGTATGATATAGGTTTGTTATTAAAAGAGAGAGATTTTGAAGTAAACACAACACAAAGATTATTAAATAGTTGGAGAGTAACTAAGATGAACGGGCGATCACACGGCATCAATAATAAGATAATGGCTTTTATAAAAAGCCATTATCTTAAAGAACAATTGATATGAACACTAACGTTTCCCTTACCTAGAGTATATCACTTATATAGGAATAATAGTAGGTTATTTTTCATTTAATTTTCATTAAAATAAAATGAATGCAGGAAATGGCATGACCATTCAATTTGTCTATTCAGTTATCAAAATTATTGTTCAACAAAAACCGTATTAGTTCGTCTTACGAGGTTGAGCATTTTATCGCGAACCGTTGCAGATTGTTCTAAACGATGCTTGCCACCATACCAAGCCATCGGAGCTCCCGCTAAACGGAACGTAATTTTACCATATGCACCACCAGAGCTATGTTCCGGTTTATTGTATCCCATATCTACAGATACACGCGGCGTAGTTGCATCTCAGAGCCTATGCGCAAACCATTCTTATCAGCTTGTCGATCCTGGTTCCAGTGATAGCCTTCAACATAGACTCTAGCCCAGCGCGCATTTTTAAAGGTTTTACCATATTCTAAGGTATAACCATTAGATACTCGCTCTAAGGTATGCAGGTTCGCATCCAAAACACGCTCATCGGAAGCAGAACCATACCAGTTAAAACGAAACTCGCTTTCACCAGACATATATTCAAGACCAGCACTGAGTCGATCGTGACGATTTAAGAAGCGATGGTCATAGAATAGATGAGCCCCATAGAGACGACGGTCGTCCTTGGAAATACGACGGTACCCAACACCTACATTAAGGGTAGTACCCGTATCAGAGGCGCGAGAAATGCGCTGCTGCGTAAACCACACATCACGAGAGGTATGATCGTAATGACCTAGAGGCTGAATAGTCTCCGCAGAATACAGCGGCTTCCATCCTTCTTGGAACTGAAAGCTCAGCGTAGTGCGTCGCATCCACGGCTTACCTTTGCACCATACATAGCATTAGATACATTGGACATAGCTACCGCATTAATGGCGCGGTTCACTGCATCCACATTGCTATACTGCACGGTCTTAGTATCTTGCCGATCCATGATGAGCGGCCCACCTTGGCCAATCACATGGTCTGGTGTAGCAGCAGGCGTAATGTGAAAGCCCTCTGATGCGGCCTTCATGCGCTCTGTGTGAGCATCAGTTTTTGCAGACACTACGCCCTTATCATTATGTAATTGTTGTTTTTCTGCCTCAGCTGTACCCACACAACACAATAGGGCGCTCAAGGCGATACACACAATACGTTTCATTACTCTCTACATTTAAAATTCATGAACAATAAATGAAATATATATTAGTGTATCGAATAATGTTTATGTATGTCAAGATAGGTACTCACTAGAAACGTATTATTTACTATTATATGTATATAAAAAGAGGTAATAACCATGTTATTACCTCTTTCATATCTTTTAAACCCTATTTTTCATTAAGTTTTTGCACAAGCATATCTACTGTTTCTTGTAGTTTTTTGTTTTGTGCTTCTAATGTATCTACCCGTTGTTCCAATGCGTTATAGGATGCAGGGGAAATCTTAGCCAATGTTTTATTTTCACCGAATTTATAGGATACGCCTACATTAGTCATCAAATCACCACTTACAGTTGTACCTGCTGTAAGGAGTAGGTTTTCTTTCGGATAGTAACCTACGCCAAGAGCCAATGCATTTTCGCCCTTGTAGTGACCATAGCCACCCATAACTTGAACCTTGTGGTCAGGATCAAATTGTAGTGGATGTAATGCAGCTAGTGCTGCGGCGCGAGCATCACCGCGGTTGGATTCTTTTTCCACGTGGCGTACATCGCGATGCAATACATCAATTTGTTGGTTTGTACCATATAACTGGGAGCCGTTAACCGCATCTGTAGAATCCGCTGTAATACGACCTGCTGCAACATGAGTGATAGTGCGTTCTTGACCTGCCGCACCAACAGATACAGTAGACACAGGAGCAGTACCGGCGAAGCTTTCAGTAACACCATTATTGTAAGTATAACTAGGAGTGCTCACTACATCACTACTTTCAGCAGTAGAATTATTACCTAATACAACTGCATTGTCTAAAGATGTTTTCACATTATTACCAACTACGAATGTATTATTAGCACTCACTTGGTTCTTGTTACCAACACTGTAGGAATTATCGCCCTTAACAGTATCCACATTATACGTACCTACACCAAAGGCGCCAGATTGGTTACCTTCAATTTTGTTATATGCGCCAATAGCGGAGTTCTTATCGCCTTTAAAGATAACACCATGACCCATGCCATAGTTAAAATTACCATTTACTGTAGAGTTAGAACCGATTAATACAGTGTTATTCCCCTTACTAGCGGCAGCTTGAGAAGCGCCGAGCCATACGTTTTTATTACCTTCAGAGCCAGCTCCTGCAAAATAACCTACCGCAATTGTATCCGAAATAGTTGATTTAAAGCCTGCCGCAAAGTTACCTAAGAAGTTATAGTCACCTTTACCATCTACAAAGCTCTTAGCACCTAATGCTACATTGCCACCGCCTTGAGAACCATTCAAGGCAATACGACCGATGGCAATATTATTACCCTTTGCATTTGGATCCCCTGCATGGGAATAGGGATCGCTATTAGCCGCCCCAGTTTGACCACCAAGATGTACATTATCTGAGTTAGTGAAAGATGACCAACCTTGTAAACCAATGTTATAAGTGGCACCACCAGAGGAAACAACAGGAATATCTGCAGCTTGTACCAAGCTAGCAGAAGATATAGTCAAAACTCCGAGTACTGCTAATAATTGTAGTTTCTTTGCGTGATTCATAATCATACGCCTCCCTTGTTACACTACAAAACACTTCTCCTTCATACTTTCCTCATAATTCTACAAGTAGATTATACTGCTATCGAAAAAATATGTAAATAATATAAATAATAATTCATAAAGAATAGATCAGATAATATAATTAATGAATAAACAAACCCTCGTAGAATTTGTTCCTACGAGGGAATTTGTTTTGAAAACAAAAGAGGCAACGGCCTATGCCGTTACCTCTTTCATAGATATATAGTTGTATATACCGATTAGCGGATGCGTTTAACGCGGTTGTTACCGTCACGCATAGCTTCTTTCAAGCTGTAGATTACCATTTCGTTCATGTAGAAACGCAATTCATCATTAGACATGTTAGCTGTATTCTTTTCAAGAATTGCCAAAATTTGGTTTTCATATTCAGCTTTGTTCATGTCAGATACTGTAGTGTTATTCGTGAAGAATTCTTTGTAATCTAAGTACAAGCGATCTAATGCTACGCGAGCATAGCTATCTTTTTTATAGCGATGGCTTGTAATGTACCAGCTACGACGAACGTTCATGTAGTACAACGCATTGTTAGCAAGACGTTCTTGACCAGACACACGGCCATTATTTGGTTGACCAAGTTGGAATGCTGCAAATTCAGATACTACAGCTTTTACCTCTTCACTAGGAACAGCAAGAGAGATTTCTTGTTGTTCTGCAGTCAAAGGAGCCGCAGGTTGTTCAGGCATCATCAAAGGATCTTGTGCCGCATGTACTTGGCCAGCAACACATACAGAAGCAATTGCCATAATAGGTAATAATTTTACTAATTTCATAAGTTCTCCTCTCTTAAAGCGCCCTCCCCAGAGCTACTTCATTTATCATGTAATAGATATTATCTCTTGAGGAACTTTTATCCCCATAGAGATCCCCATACTAAGCATGGTAAATTTATTAATACAGTAAGCATCTATCAATAATGATGGTAATGTGCCTACTAGTTCTATTAGTATACACAATATATCGTATTTCGTCTATATACTTTTCCTTTAACGTTAGAAGAAAAATGCATAGGTGCTATATAGTTAATTCTATAATCGATACTATAAAAGCCTCCTAATAATAAAGTCATGACTCTACTATTAGGAGGCTATATATGTTGGCTATTGTACAAAAGATTATTTAATAAATCTACACTTAGAACTTATGTGTAAAACCTGCATTCACACCCCAGTCTGCTTGGAGGTCACCAGACAAACCTGTGGCAACGTCAGCGAATACACTATTGTTGCTATTGAAACCATAACGACCGCCGAAAGCAAGTTCAGTCCAAGTACCTTTAAGGTCTTGCTCTGTTAATTTCGCAACACTGCCACTAGCAAATGCAGTTTTTACATTGCCTGTGAAAGCATGACCTGCTGCAAAACGTGTATAAAGGTTACCATTGCTAAATTGTTTACCCAATTCAAGGCCGATTTTACCAGAAGTGCTATTTACACTAGATTGGTTAACAAATACATTACCTACATTAAAGTTACGGCCACCGAAGTGTGTAAAGTTCAATTGTGCTTGTGGTTCTACATAGAAACCATTAGCATATTTCAATGTTTTACCATAACGAACACCGATGCTATACGCATTGGATTTTATATCGCCAGACATAGCTTCACCAATTTCATTGCGAGCTGTGAAGTCATTAGATACGCGACCAACTTGAGTTTCTACATGTACATATTGATCTTTGCCAAGGTCTTTCAAACCATACGCACCAACGGAGAAGGATTTAACCTTGCCGGAACCATCGAATACATAATCTTCAGAACCGCGTAGGTAGGATACTTGACCACCTACAGTCCAACCACGGCTGATTTGAGCATCATAACCGCCTTGGATGCGTGTATAATCTGTAGCTGTGTCGATACCGCTGCCAGAGTAGCTGTATTTACCGCCACCGATGCGAGCCCAAATACCAGTTGGTTCACCTTGTTGCAATACACGAGGACGATACATATCGTCAGCTAATGTACGCCAAGCGTTGATATTACCTACTACAGCAGAACGAATACCACGCATATGAGGTGTATCATAAGCACCACGAACAACAGGATTAGGATTTACTGGTTTAGGTGCTGGTGTTACAGGCGTAACTGGTTTTGGATCTGGAGTTACTGGCGTAACTGGTTTTGGGGGAGTTACAGGCATAACTGGTTTTGGATCTGGAGTCACAGGTGTAACTGGTTTTGGATCTGGAGTTACAGGTGTAACTGGTTTTGGATCTGGAGTTACAGGTGTAACTGGTTTAGGATCTGGAGTTGGTGTTGGTTTTGGTTCTGGCACCACATAGGAGCCTTGACCATTACCGTCTTTCCAAGTAATATCCCCTTCTTTTTGGTCTGTAGTCAACGCTTTTTTGTAACTAGACACGATGCCTTTAGAAGCGATGGATACAGTACCAGAAAGGTTTCTTTCACCGTTTACATAGTTTTCATAATAGAATTTGTGGGCTAAGTTATCTAAAATCTTGTTTACATTGCTTTCAGAAGAAGTATCAAGATGATCGCCTGTTACATAGCCATGTACGCCTGAGCCAGCTGCAGCAGATTTTACGATGAAATTACCACCCTCAATGTCAGCTGGATCAAGACCATTTTTCTTAGAACCTTGTTTAGCGAAGTTTAAACCAGTACCATCGCTCATATCATATATAACGTTAATATGGCCATCTAGTTTATTCACATGAATATCGCTACGAGAATCTTGTGCAATACGGCTGAAACCTTCGCGCGTACGAGTACCTGTAAGGTTGTTAATACTACTACGTTCTGTTTTACCATCAATTTTGAAAGATTCCAAGCCGCCCATGCTATCATGGCTCCACATGCCACCATCAAAGGTCATGTTGATTTCGCCACCCTTATCCTCTAAGGTGTTCACAGCTTTACCGGAGAACTGGTTAGGACTGTTATGAGCGCGGCCTAGGCCGATATTAATCACGGATGGTTGCTGTTCTTGATGAGGAGGCATCATTTTATCAGATACCAGCACATCACCTTGCATATTAAACACTTTGTGTTTTACAGTACCCGCATCATCAATGCCGAGATTAATTTTACTATTATATGCAAACGCTACTGGATATGGAGACTTCCATGGTGCAGTAGTCACGTCCATAATCCCGCCATCCACTTGAATGGAACTGTTATTTAGCATGCCTGTAATGAAAGCTGGTTGACGATAGCGTTTAGGCAATTGAGATGCATCAGGAGTATCCAAAGAGCCAATTGTAACTTTACCACCATCAGATGCGACTACACCATTCGCAGTCGTATTACCTGTACTTTCAAATTTGCTATCTGCAGTAGTTGCAAAAATACGTCCATCGGAATTAAGACCTGCTGCAGCCCATGTGCTAGGCATGGCCATCGTAGATGACAACAAAGTCATCATAACAGCAGATAATAAAAATTTATTTCTTGCTCTCATCCTCTTACACCTCAACCAATACTTCACTTACAATACAATCACAATTGTGAAAGCTCCTTCATAGTTAAATATATATCTGAGAATTGATTTATTAGTCTTTATTTATATGAAAAGATAGATATATACTCACTTTATTAAGAACTCACATTTAACGCTTTTAAAATATGTTTAAAATATTACACTATTTTTAGTGAATTGTAAATGAATTATACATATTTATTTTAAAATTATTTAAAATTTTAGTATATATTAGATAGAAGCATACAAAAAGAGACAACGATTAATTCGCTGCCTCTAAGTAAATAATGACTATATACTATTGTTTATCCGTATTTGACGATATATAAGATTAACCATATAATATAAACAGATAGCCAAGCGAGTAGAACCGTCGGGCTCATCTCAAGGATTAATTACGTGATGAAATGGCCTTTCAGTTATCCAGTTACTGGTAACGAAGGGCTATTTGTCTTTTCCAAGACAAATAAGCGCCACGAGTGCACCAAAAGCAATGATTACAGTCATCACTTCTAGAATTAACATGATTAATTCATAATCACTCATAGACAACCCTCCCTTCATTAACGAAGAGAGGCCCAACCTCGCCTGACTATCCTAAGTCAATTATATAGAGAACATATGGGCGAATCAATAAGAATCTATTAATAGAAATATACAAAATATATTATAAAAGCCTCCTAATAATAAAGTTATTACTCTACTATTAGGAGGCTATTTATATTAGATAAATTACAAAGAATAATTTATTAAGTAGATTCTTAGAATTTATGTGTAAATCCAGCATTTACGGACCAACCAGCTTTATAGTCGCCAGATAGACCTGTGCTAATATCAGCGAAGATGCTGTTATTTGCGTTGAAGCCATAGCGGCCACCGAATGCTAGATCTGTCCAAGTGCCTTTAATGTCTTCGGATGTGTATTTAGTAGTAGCACCACTTGTGTACGTAGTTTTCACTGTACCAGAGAAGGCATGGTTCACGCCAACGCGAGTATAGATGTTACCTGCCCCGAAGTTTTTACCGATTTCAAGGCCAAGACCACCTGCTGTACTGCTCACACCAGATTGCTCTACATGCATGCTGCCTGCATTGAAGCTATCGCCACCGAAGTGAGTGTAGCTCAATTGTGCTTGTGGTTCAATGTATGTACCATTTGAAAGCTTCACAGTTTTACCATAGCGTGCACTGATAGAGTATGCATTAGCTTTAGTCTCGCCAGACAGTCTTTCACCAATCTCATTGCGAGCCGTGAAGTCATTAGATGCACGACCTACTTGGGACTCGATGTGGATGTATTGGTTGTTACCAAGATCTTTCAACCCGTACGCACCGACAGCAAAGGCTTTTTCTTTGCCAGTACCATTGAATACGTAGTCATCATTGCCACGAAGGTAGGACACTTGACCACCTACAGTCCAACCGCTGCTAGTTTTAGCATCGTAACCACCTTGAATGCGTGTATACGTTGTATCTGTGTCGATACCTTTTGCATTGAAGCTGTATTTACCGCCCCCAACGCGAGCCCAAATACCTGTTGGTTCGCCTTGTTGCAATACGCGTGGACGATACATATTATCTGTCAATGTTCTCCACCCATTGATATTACTCATGATGGCAGAACGAGCGCCGCGCATATGAGGTGTATCAAAATCACCCATGATAACATGAATGTGAGAATTATGATCTGGCACTGGAGCTGGTTTCACTTCTGGTTTAGGAGCCGGAGCCGGTGTTGGTTTCGGTTTTGGAGCTGGAGCTGGTTCTGGTTTTACTTCTGGCTTCGGAGCCGGAGCTGGTGTTGGTTTAACTTCCGGTTTTGGCGCTGGAGCTGGCTCTGGTTTTACTTCTGGTTTCGGTGCTGGTTTATTTTCACCATATACGTATTTACCTTGACCATCTTTATCTGCTTGCCATGTAATATCGCCTTCTTTGGCATAACCAGATGTAAGCACTTTAAAACGACCAGATTCAGAACCATTAGATGCAATGGCTACTGTGCCTTGAAGATTTCTTTCACCATTAACATAGTTATGGTAGTACATCTTGTGAGCCAAGTTATCTAAAATCTTATTCACATTGGCCTCAGAGGACAGGTCTAGACCTCGTTGAGTCGTGTACACATGAGCTGCTGCACCAGGAGCTGCACTTGTAATGTGAATATCGCCACCCCAGAAGGAATCTGGAGTCACACCATTATAGATTTTTGTTGGTGGTTGATAGCTTGGATCCTCAGTATCGCCACCTTCATCATTAGGATCATAAATAAAGTTTACATGACCTTCAAGCTTATCTACATAGAGTTTATTATGCTCACTTTGGGTTACCATGTTCGCATAGTTGCGGTTATTAGAACCTACAAGTCGATGTACATGGCTAGGTTGCGTACCACCATCTAATTTACCTTCATGCAAGCCACCTTGATAGAAAAGCTCCCAAGAACCATAGTCACCAAGGAATACATTGATATGACTTGGATGCTTTACATCTTTATCTGCTAAATTAAAGGCTAAACCGTCCCAAAGAGATTCTTTACCATCAATACCAATATTGATTTCAGATGCATGATTTGGGTCGCTTTTAACAATGACATCACCTACTAAAGATAAGTCCTTGCCAGTGAAATTACCTTTGTTACCGTCTACACCAATATTAACGGTGCCACCTTGAGCCACTGCAATAGGAGTATCTACATTTTGAACATCATAAACGCCTTCCTTAAGGCTAACTGTACTGCCACCTTTACTGCTAATGAAAGGCTTATTATTATAACCAATATTAGAAACCGCTTTATCAATAATGACTGTACTACCAGTATCTGCCTCAATGGTAGATATGTGGTTTGTCATTGTACCAGCTTTAAACTTCCCACCATTATTTGCAGTAATATATGCTGCACCATTAGGTGTAGTAACTAATGTACTCCCCGCCATTGCATAGGGCACTACAGAGCTAGCAATTGTTAGGGCAATTGCTAAAGATAATTTCGTTTTACTCACACGTTTCATAAAACCCTCTCTAATTCACACTATAAATTATTATTAAATATTTTTAATTATAATTTATAATTAGAATCTTGTAAATATGAGGGAAAATTGTCACATCATCTCTAGTAGGCGTTACTATCAATACAATAAAGGCAGCGATCATCTCGCTGCCTTTATTATTTCTACTATTTTATATATTTCTATTTATAGATTCTTATTGATTCGATTATATGTTCGCCATATAATGGACTTAGGATAGTCAGCGAGGTTGGGCCTCTCTTCGTTAATGAAGAGAGGGGTGTCTATGAGTGATTATGAGTTGATCATGATAACTCTAGAGGTAATGACCGTAGTCATTGCCTTTGGAGCACTTGTGGCGCTTATTTGTCTTGGAAAAGACAAATAGCCCTTCGTTACCAGTAACTGGATAACTGAAAGGCCATTTCATCACGTATTTATTTCTTGAGATGAGCCCGACGGAACCACTCGCTTGACTATCTTCTTATATTATAGGGTTAATGTTATATATCGTCAAATACGGATAAACAATACTATAGTAAAAAAGGCAGCGCTTAAACCGCTGCCTTTATTTTTTATTTACGCGCTACGCGCATAGCCGCCATCATACCTGGAGATTTCCAGACGGATTGGCCATTGTCTGAAACGAGTTTGTTGTTATAGTAGAATACATCTGCATTGTAATAGTTACTATCGCTAGATGATACCTTATAGCTAAGGCCAGATGTAGTGTACACTGTAAAATTGAGTACATCCCCTACTTTCTTCACAGAATCTTGGTCTACATACCAGCTATTACCGTTATAAGTTGTGGCATATACATCCGTACGAGCTTCTACATCATATGTATTAATACCAATCAATACGAGCAAAACCGCTAACATATATAGGAATTTACGCATTAGAATTACCTCCGTTTTATCGTTGGAATACTTGCTTATTATACCAAAAAAACGGTGAAATTCACATTAAAATGGCACCTTCTGCGCCACCCATAATTGACTACTTTCAATGTACGACGTAATCTGTTTCATAACGGGTTTTTCTATGAAAGCTAACAGCATATAGTCTATACATATCCCGACGATAAAAATGAGCGCTACTATGAGGATAACATACAATAGTAATAATGGTGAGTCATAATACTGATAGGGTACTAAAAATATAATTCCCGTTTTTTATGTTATATGAGATTCAAAGAATTTAATAAAGGCTCCATATAGCTTGATGTACGCCTCCATTGAATAAAATACAAGATATATATGAAAATGTTGTGACATCATTTACGCATGTAAAATAAAACTCACCATATAGAACAAAATTCATAAATCTATATGATGAGTCAAATAATATAAATATCAAATTTTAATGTTCCAACCAACCATGAAATTTATGTATAGTTCCATCATTAGAACTCAAGTCTTCAAGATATACATAAGAGTGTTCCATATCCACCTTAATGGCTAATGATTTCTTTTTGGACTTCGCCATATTAATAGTGAGACCGAATATATTTACAACTTGGAAAAAATGCTCTGTAGAAGTAAGTTCTTCTAAATTCTTTTTAGCATCTGCAACAATACGTAATTTATAGAACTTAGAACTGCCATACATTTTAAAAGTAAAAATGGCTTGTTTAGTTTTTGCATCAAAATCAACTTTATACTTCTCAATAGCACCTTCTAATGCCATTTTATCTGTATTAACTGTAGTATTTACCACTAGATTCATAATTAAATCCATTGGATTATTCATCAACATAAATGTAGTACTCATATTTTCTCCCTCAATATTTCTCGAATGTCAATAATAATAATCCCAAACATTAATATTTAATATTTTCGATATTGATAGTATACATGATAATTATAAAATATCTATGGGAATTTATTAAAACTTCCATTAATTCTTCATCTTTATTTATATCTAATCATTATATGTAATTATTATATTTAGATTACTTTTTTAGATTGATAAAACGAAAAAATATAATAAATAAAAGATTTCTTATGTATATAAACGACTACTTTTCAAAAAAGATTACACCTATAAATAAGACTAATACTTCAAACGATAACATTTGAAGTATTAGTCTTTTAATTGATTAGTTTATGCTTTATATTTATATAATAATTTAATGAGAATAAACTGTAACACAACAATATAAATGATTTGTGTACCAAAAAAATCCATGAAAATTCGGTCATCTACATAAAATAGATATAAAGGATATACAAAGGTAGCATATGCTAATATCATTGGAATGCTGTTGCGTTGTCTACAGGTGTAATACAGAATTGTATATACCATAAGGATGAGCAACGCGAAAAGATACATCCCCACTAAAGAGAAATCATGGTAATACCGCATTAGCGATGTATATACGTTCGTATCGATATTGTAGAAATAGGTAAAGAATAAGAAAATACTTGGCTTAGGTAGATTAAAACCGAGTGTATTCAAATTACTGTAAGGACCTATAAATATAGTTTGACCAATCAAGGTTGAATCCGCTAGTTGATACTGTAAAAATACATCAAAGGCAGATAAAGAAATCCCTGCATAATGTGCTAGAATCTCAAGAGCTGATGAATTAGAACTAATACCTTTCCCAAATAAAGTACCTACAATTATAAATAGTAAGAAAAAAGATAAAAAGGATATCCCTGCTGTTGTGAGCAATTTCTTCGCATATGCATAACCTTCATATTTGCGGTACAAGGCATGACCGATGATCGTAAAGATGAATATAACTAAGGTAATGATTAGAATGCGCCCCGTTGTTAAATACACAAAGGGGAAGAAAAATAGTAGAGGTATTAAATAACATAGATTACTCCAGCGCCACGCCTTAAAGACTGAGCGCTGAATAAAAGCAAATATTGATAAATATGTTATTTGTTGCACTAAGATTTGATAATACGCCATGCAGCGAGATAGCTTTATTGTTGAGCTTTCAGCCATAATATAAGGACGAATAGAACTAGCGATACCTAAAATGCCATTCTTATTCCCTGCCTTTTCCGCTAAGGTATACATCTCATGACCTGCTAAGCCTACAATAACAGCTAGCAATATCCATAAAATACCTTGGCGATACATCGGAATATACACATCACTCATATTCTTAGTAGATATGCTAGCTTTTACTATAGTTCTATCATTCAAACAATGGGCCACGTAAAGTGAACCCAAGGTCATCACGATTTGTGCACTGATGAGGATTAACACGGTGCTGCCATGCATGGGCAGTTGCCACTGTTTTACCATAATGGTGCACAGAATGCTAGCAATCGTTAAGGACGACTGTGTTGCGATAACTGGCGATAGTAAATCAAAATCTAGTGCATATAGTGTCACTAACAACAGCAAGACTGATGAGAGGGACAGCGATATGAACCAAAATTGGCTATCTACCATGACGATACTTCCTTACAGCTGTTACAGAAACAAACAAAATCATAACCATACTACCCAAAATAAAGCCTATAATACCGTATTTCACAGGTAAGAAGCCTTCATCTTTAAATTGTGCATCGCCTTCAACAATTTGTTTATCAACGAGACGAATAGAATAGTTTGGATTGATAGCTTGTACCTTGCTATTGGCATAGCTAATGTACTGATTAATTAAGATATCCAAATGAGCCTTCGTATAGTCTGGATCTTGTACATCATTAGGATTAAACATGATATACAATTCGTAAATTTTAGGATCCTCTGTATTTACAAAGACATGTTGTTGATACCATTTGAACTGATTGACCGCATCCATGGCACCCCAATTGGAGTTGAGTTTAGACCAATCAAGATCATTAGAGCTTTGCTTCACAAAACCCATGATAAAACCTTGTGATTGAAGCATTCCTCTTAAATGAAGATCATCCTTCACAATAGTATCTGGGGTCTTATTATCTACTGTAAAGATAACAGATGCATTGATGGGACCATGTACCATGATTGGTTTTACTAGTACCGTACGAGACACGATGATAACGATAGCACAAAGGATACCTACGAGGGCAATTTGCCACCATTTTCGTTTAAGGTCGTTTAAAATATATGTATTCATATGCTTTCACTTCTTTATTTAATTATAAAAATCTAAAATCACTAGCATTTACGAATTTAATACATCTGTAGAGTACATAGATTTCTGTTAAAAGCATGGTCAATGCTGCGCCATCGGCCCCCATGTAATAGAGTAAAGGGAACACGATACATAAATCTAAAATAGCAGAGTGAACTAAAATCGTAACAAATTCCTTTTGATGACCAAAGGATATCATACCGAATAGGCCATAAATATTGCTAGTAATAACCACTAACGGCAAGAATGCTAATATTTGCAATACCGACACGGACTCCTCATAGCTTGGTCCAAGAATGTAGTAAACCAACCATTTAGCAGTTACAAAGATACCAATGCAGAGCAAGGATGTACCAGAACAAAGAATGATGGTCGCTTTACGCAACACTGATTGAGCCCTTTCCTTGGATTCCTTGGCGATTTTATTAACAAATGGATATAAGGCGTCAACTACAGGGCTTAGACCACCTCTGAAAGCATCGATGATACGATTTGCCGCCGTATAGATGCCCACGACGTAGTCGGACGTTACTAAACCGAGGAATACGATAGTGGAGCTAGTATAAAGATTAATAGCCACCATGGAGCCAAAGTACGGAACGCTATCCTTAATGGCATCCTTAATATGACACCATTTAATGCGCATCAAAATATCTGGATATTCCTTATAAATGATGATCCACGAAAATACTGCTGCAATTACATTTGTAATAGACTGAAAAAATGCAGCCCACACGATATCATCTAAGGTATTTACAAAGATAAAAATCCCCGCTACCGATACGATACGACCTAAGATACTAACAAAGGTGATGTAGCGCATCTTCTGTATTCCTTGGAAGAACCAAATTGGAAACAGAGCCGTACCAATAACATTTAAATACACCGCCCCATAAAGGAGTGCATTATAATTGAACCAGTTAGACAGGATAAACATCAATATCCCAAACACAGCGGTTATAACGGCGAGAATAAAGAGCTTAGCCCCCATGATGGAACTGAAATAAAAGCCCCTCTTTGGCCCACGATCATGGCGCGCAATACTTTTAGGTCCACTGAGGTCAAAGCCAAAGTTAGAAAATAGTAAAAAGTACTGTACCACGCCCGTAGCAAAGGCGAGCTGACCAAAGCCATCAACGTGAAGAACCCGCACTAAATAAGGGAAGGTAATAAAGCTCAGAATATATTGGAGCCCTTTTACAGTTAGCAAAGAACCAATATTTTCCAATAATGACCAGTTTACTTTCATCGCTTCACCAACTTATCTTTCAAAGATAATCGCAGTTGATTACTATGATTTAACATACCTAATAATAGATTAGAATTACCTAGAGCATGTAAGAAACCTGCAGGCCAGATGCTATCCTTAAAGTCCGTAACCAATTGTTTTGGATTACTCAAATAAGCAGCCAAGGATTTATTCTTAACCATCGGCTCAAAGGAGTCTATATATACTGGATATGGTCCCCAGTACGCTACATCTTCATCATCTGGATGCAAGACAAATTGAATGAAGTTCGTCATCACTAGATCCGCATCAATAGAGCCATATTGCATCATATCTAGCGGATAAGACTGATAGAAGTCCATAGCCCCTTGGTGTAGCTCAGCCAAGCGATTCTTATATTCCTCAGGTATGGAGCTATATTCGTAGTCCTCTAGTAGAGGCACAGCTTCGCATTTCTCATTGTACTCATAGCCTAAGGTCGTACCATGTGGAGCCGTAAAGAATACCTCTAAGAACATATAACCTAAGCGCAACGCTGTTTGCAATTCGTAGTTTTGAGAAACATTAATGTACGAATCCGTTGGCTCAAGACTATTTTGTAGGTAGAGCGGAATCCAATCAATATTATAGTTCTTGATTGTACTATATTGCTGAAGCGCCGATACAATGGTACCAGCACCAAGATCTACAATACCAATTCTGCCGTAATCCTTATAATGTTTGAGATAATCCGACAATAACTGTCCTTGTTCTTGTGAATTATAATATACCTTCGCTCGCACTTGACTATAGAGGGCTTGAATTCGCTCATCTTGAGGCAATTCATCGCGCGTAAAAGTGGAGCTTTCACTTAAACCAACGGAACGAACAACCTCCGCATCATAAGGAATGCCCAATCGATTAAATAAAGTATTCAGCTTTATATTTGATTGCCAAGATTTATATAACCGCAAAATGTCCTCTAAGGACTGACGATACTGAATCATAGGAATAACTACAGATCGACGAGATAAATAAGAGTAGAAACTAGTAAATTCCCCCTCTTGGTCACTAATCTCTTGCAATACATAGCCGTCACGGGCTAAGAATAAAATAGCATCAAGATTATAGTTATCCTTATGTGCCTTAATCCATTCCATAAAGCCCTTAACAATAGGACCAAACACATCGAATCCCAAGCGATACGCCAAGGAATCAGGCGTTTGAGGGGAGTTATGTTTCTTGATAAAACCATATAACAAAGAATAATCTAAATCGCTCTTCGCCTTGCTTTCATTGACGTACGATTTACGACTAGGAGGCTTGATTAAGTACGCATCTAAGCCAACAGCTTTAGATTGTTGAATATCTGCCTTAGCATCATTTCCGATGTGCAGCACATTCTTAGCTTCTGCTCGGATTTCCTCTAACACAGCACTAAACAAAGCTCCCCCTTCATGTTTAGTTTTGCGGTATATGCAGGACACAAATAGTTTGTCATAACCTGTAATCTTATTATGTTCTAATACTTGACCAATGATGGTATCCGTCAAATACATATCGGAAATGATATATACCTTTTTGTTTTGCTTCAACGCGTATTGATAGGCCTCTATAACCTCATCATTAGGAAAGGTTAAATTGATTTCTAATTCAATTTCTAAAGCCTTACATGCATCGGATAATTCCTGACCGTATAAATCAGCAAAGACTTCGTAAATCTCGTCCAGTGTTACCTCTCGGTACGGATACGTTTTACGCGCCTTATGGTCAGCCGTCTCCCGTTTCTTGTAAAAACCAATGGGCTTTGCATGATTTCGCTTTTGGTATTCCCGATCCACTAATTGCCATAGATCTCTATCTTTATAGATAACGCGACATACTAGCGTATCATAGACATCAAATGTAATGACCGGATGTACATCGATGGCCTGTTGTAATGCTAACTCCATTCCTTCTCCCAACTATTATGCTAGCTCATGATAAGCATCTATTAATAACTTCTCTACACGCTCTGTTTCGTTCCCAATATCATAGCCAGCTGCTTTTAATTCTTCATAACGACTCTGTCTATTATGTTGTTTACTATTTACTATTGCCTCAGCCCATGCTGTAGGACCTGCTTCTAATGAAATGAATTGAGTAGATGGTAAAAGTCCCAATTCTTTAGTTACTGTATCAGATAAAAGCAGTGGTAAATCCGATGCTTGTGCCTCAATACCAACAACGGTAAGGCCTTCAAAAAAGGACGGCATCACAAGTACATCTACAGCCTGCATAATCTTATTAACATCATCTCGTCTGCCTAGCAAACGAACGACATTCTCTAACCCGTATGCTTTGATTTTTCGTTTGACTTCCGTTAAGAATTCACTTTCTTCAGTAGTATCCCCTACTAACAACAACACAGAATCGGGCTGAATACTATGCACTTCCTTAAATATATCGAGTAAGAAACTATGATTCTTTTGATACGAAAAACGCCCTACATGTAGCAATGTTAGCGCTGTATCTAAGTTTAAAGCTTGGCGCATTTCATCACGAACGGCTAAGTCCGCATCATATTTGTGAATATCAATAGCGTTGTAAATAACATGGTATGGATTATCTTTAAACATCCATTGTCCTGCAAATTGACTGCATGCAAAGCGCAAGTTAGCACTCCAAGCCAATAATTTCTTGTTCATTCCCACCAAGAGACGACGAGCCAAGCCTTGCTTGTTTTCAAAGCCTGAATTATGGCTATGAATAACACGAACAGGTATGCCAAAGATTTTTCCCAATACTAGAGGAAACACGTATTCCAAGCTATTCGTATTCAAGACAATTACATCATAAACGCCTTTATTTTGTAACAATATATTAAACCACTGCCAATAGTGGAGCAATGGGTTTTTATGTCTGGAAACAACCTTAAAAATCTTGCTGCCAGAGGCTAAGATTTCATCTTCATAACAAATAGAGTATTCCCCTGTGATGTTCACAAAATCATAATCAATTTTACTTTTATCAAGATGTCTAAATTGTTCTATCAAATATGTTTCTATGCCACCTAGATTACGTGTCATACCGACTTGTAATACACGCAATCTACGGGATTCTCGGTTTATCATAATCGTGCTTCTTTCTAATTAGATTTGATCTTTGCAAATAGACCTTTTAAGCGATGGCGCACAAAGGAAATGCACTCTGTACATGCGATAATACCTAAATTCCATTTATATTTAAGCAATCCAGATAATACGCCGATGAGAGAGGCACCACCCTTCATATGAGGTTGCATAGCCTTATATACATCGTCTTGCCATAACTGCTGTAACCATGTATATTTACCAGCTATCGAAGAAACTGCGCCCATCCGTTCTAGTGCAGAATACATATATTTAACGTATAACACACTCAACAATTGGTAGCACTGTGCATCATCAATACCTACATTAACCATATATTGATGAATGGTTTGAACCTTCAAGCGATACATTTCGTAGTACTTTGGCTCCCATTTCTTAGAAAGACTAGTCTTATCTAAGTCGAGCATATAGTGATAATACACATGAGGAATCGTCCCCATGGACTGTGCGTGAGTTAAGTATTCGAAGGAGAACATAAAGTCCTCCATAATATATTCTGATGAGAATTGAATATGATGCTCTTCGATGATAGATCGTTTATAAAATCCGTTCCACACATAACCAAAGAGAGGAATATATTCCATTTCAAGAGCCATTCGTAAAATATCTGTAGCATCACTAGATAGAAAATCCGTCACGTCATTTACCTTGTCACGAAGGCTTTCACCATGCTCAATGTAATGTTCAACAGCACCGTATTTCCAAAAATCTATCTGTGGATGCTGGTTATATTTCTCGAAAAAGGCAGAAAGAATGCTTTCACCATAATAATCATCAGAGTCCATAAAGGTTACGTATTCGCCGCGTGCAATAGACATGCCATAGTTGCGAGCATTACATACGCCACCGTTTGGAATATGGCGAATCACAAGACACATATCAGAATAGGCACTAGCCAATGTATCAAGCAGTTCCCCTGTTTTATCCTGAGAACCGTCATTTATAATAATCAACTCATAGAGAGATGTGTCTACATTTTGTGAATATACACTGTCTATAACTTGTTTAATTGTAGTTTCCGCATTATATGCTGCAACAATGATAGATAGTACTGGATTCACAATGGTACCTAGCCTTTACTTTGTAAACCAAATTTACGCAACACAAAGGAACTACCCTTTTTCAACCAATTTTGAGGCTCCATAAAAGATACATTTTGTTCTTTATAGTCGATGTTATTAGCTTCAATCCATACGTCAAGCAAGATTTCGCTTACAAAACCATAAATACGCGCTTCGTATGTATCGTAATTGGAAATATCGACGCGATGTTCAATCTCTTCCAAGATGGAGAACATCCACTCGCAGTATTGATCAAATAGGTCGCGGCGCATAACAAACATATTGAACATGTGTGCCCATGTGCGATTGCAAACCTTTGTGAAAGCAGCGCTATATTCTGGATATTTTTCAGCGATGATTTGCTCTGCCGCATCAAGGCCGTCGCTGTGGTGGGCATGATTATAGTGAGAACGATTAGATTCAATATAATATTTACGCTTATCTGCTACCACAACAGGATACTCTGAAAGTAGTTTTTCCCATTCTGGACCTGTAAGAATTTGATTCTTTTTGTCCTCTACGGAACGCACCTCTTTGCGCGTAAAGTATCGTCTGTAATGAACAAGACCGATATAGTCCGCATCAAGGTTTTTCCAAGCCCAATAAAGGCCTGTTAACTCACAATAATTCGCATTTTTTGAGGAGATATTATCTCCTGTATGATCGCCGGTATAACCAATATCAGCTTTGCCTTCTCGACCTACATGGATTGGCATGTATACGGAGTCCTCTGGCATCCAATATTGCTTATGGGTGGCTACTAAAATCTTAATATTCACTAGTACTCTCCTACATGAGTGTTGTCTCTCAAGTCTATCTACTTACCATATGAAAACTTATTTAGGCTAACACCTTTTCTACTAATGCCAAAGCGCTAGCAATAACCTTATCCATATCGTAATATTTATATTCCCCTAAACGACCACCAAAGATAACATTAGAAATCGTTTCTGCTTTTTTAACATATTTTGCGTAAAGATCTAAATTCTTTACATCATTTACTGGATAATAGGCCTCTTCGCCAATTTTCCAGTCTTTTGGATATTCTTTAGTTACATACGTAACAGGTTGTGTACCAAATTCAAAATGCTTATGTTCAATAATGCGAGTATACGGAATGTCCCCTTCCGTATAGTTCACAACGGCAACACCTTGATGGTTTTCCTCTTCAAGACGTTCAGTTTCAAAGTGTAGACCGCGATATCCCAATACACCTTCAGAGTAATCAAAATACTCATCAATAGGACCTGTATAGATAATCTTATCTGCCAAGGCTTCATATTCATCGCGATGTTTAAGGAAATCTACACCTAGACGGACTTCAATACCCTCTAACATGCGTTCAATCATCTTCGTATAACCGCCCATAGGAATGCCTTGGAAACGGTCATTAAAGTAATTGTTATCGTATGTATAACGAACTGGTAAGCGTTTAATAATGAAAGCTGGCAATTCTGTACATTTACGGCCCCATTGTTTTTCCGTATACCCTTTGATGAGCTTTTCGTAAATATCTGTGCCAACAAGGCTAATAGCTTGCTCTTCTAGGTTCTTAGGTTCACTTGTAATAGCAGATCGTTGCTTGGTAATGATGTCCTGTGCCTCTTTAGGAGTTCGAATATTCCACATTTTGGAGAAGGTATTCATATTAAAAGGCAAATTGTACATTTCACCTTTATAGTTCGCTACAGGGCTATTTACATAGTGATTGAACTCAGCAAATTGATTCACATAATCCCACACATGCTTTAAGGATGTATGGAAAATATGCGCACCATACACGTGAATGTTAATATCGTCTTTGTTTTCACAATACAAATTACCTGCTATATGATTGCGACGATCGATAACAAGTACAGATTTACCACGCTTGTGCGCCTCATGGGCAAATACAGCACCGAATGGGCCTGCCCCAACTACTAAATAATCAAATTGTTTTTTCATATGTATATCCTTATTTTTTCATACCAAGACATAGCAATCGTGAATAATAATTTTTTCTTAATATATAACCTATCAAGATAGATAGAATTGTAGATGCTAGGAAGCACACAATAAAAGCTTCATAATACAATCCTAATTTAGACCAAAGTACAATTCTGAATGGAATCTTAACGATATCACTAAAGATATAAACATCCATTGAGACAGTGCCTAAAAAGATTAATAGTGTTTTATATAATCCGATTCTAGATGAGATTTGGTTAGCTATATAGTATGTAATAGTAATGCCCGAAACTGCTGTTACAAGAGTAAGTATTTTAAACACATTAATATCATGTAGTAATGCATAATTACCTACACCAAAAATCACCATAGATATAAAAGCTATTCCTGCGGATTTCATATAATCCAATAGCGCATATTTCTTTATATATAATCCCAAGATAAAGAAGAATTGGAAGTACAATATCTCCGATATCATAGCTATAGAAAAGATATTTAATACATCAGATAGCATTCCAATAAGGAAAGATCCAATTAGTAAACCTAAATTTACACGCTTAACCAATATGGCAATCAAGATTGAAATGAAGAACAAACAATATAAGAACCATAGTTCCCCATCCGGATTAATACCTATTAATATTTTCCATATATCTTGCGGATTAATTTGCTGATTTGCAAATTTTGATAAAGCTAATTTGAAAGGAAAATATAATAAACCAATAGTGAAATAAGGAACCATTAACCGTATACTTTTATCTTTTACGAATTTCTGGAAGCCCTCTTTCAAAGGTATATGCATAAAATAGCCAGCTACAAAGAAAAATACAGGCATATGGAAGCTATAAATTATAGTTCGTATCAAATATAGAGGATAACTAGCAATACCACTAGCACTTGCTTGGTCTGGAACAGAATGCCCTAAAACAACAAGCAAAATTGCAATCCCCTTCATAATATCAAAACTACTATCCCTCATAATACCGACTAATAAGCCCCTTTCGATTTAACGACAGCCAACACAGTTTTCAAAAGATATACAATATCAATCCACACGGACCAGTTATGAACATACCAAGAATCCATCAAAACACGCTCTTCATAGGTAGTATCGCTACGACCGCTCACTTGCCATACACCGGTAATTCCTGGTGGTACAAGGTAAAAGTCGTTGATATAGTCACCGTATTTTACGATTTCATCACGCACGATAGGACGAGGACCTACAAGGCTCATATCCCCAACGAGAACATTCCACAATTGTGGCAATTCATCAAGGCTTGTTTTGCGAAGGAATTTACCAATACGAGTAACACGAGGATCATCTTTTAATTTGAAATCTCGTTCCCATTCTTCACGGGCTACAGGATTTTCTTTCAAATATACCTCTAATGCCTCTTGTGCATTCGGCACCATGGAGCGGAATTTATAGCATGGGAACTCTTTACCACCTTGACCAACGCGCTTATGACCAAATACGATAGGCCCTGGAGAATCTAGATAAATCAGTACGGCTACAATGGCTAAAATTGGCAAAATCAAGATGCCCCCACATACGGTAGCTACAATATCAAATATGCGCTTCATAATGCGGTTAGACTTGCGAGCCAAGTTATTTTGTACGCGCAATACAACGGCTTGCTCTTCCATCATGCCCCGAGCCGTAATATTACTTGTGGGCAAACCAAATAATTCAGGCACAAAGGCTACTCGTTTTACCAATAATTGCAATCGATTGATCAAAGATACTAACTTTTTAGGTTCTAACCCTGGTGCACAAATAAGAACTGTTTGTACACCTGTATCTTTGATAACATGTTCAACATCAGAAAAAGCACCAAGACATGGATATTCTTTAGCAATAGTAGAGGATTTAGGATTATCATCTACATAACCAATAATCTTGTACGTAGCAATCGGCATGCGATCTAAGGATTTCTTTACGAGCTCTGCTGTTTTACCTGCACCAACTAATAAAACTGGTATCGTTAAATATCCGGCCTTAGAAAGAATCTTGCCTACAATAAAACGGGAGCTAAAGATAAAGAGCAACATGAATAAGTAAGCAAAAACAACAAATAATCGGGATACATCGTTGATTACGTGCCCTGTATACATGAGCACAATAGATACAACTACGCCAATAGTGATGCTGCGGAATAGGTTTTTCATAGTATCCCAATACGGAGATACAACAGAATAGGTATTATTGAGTAGCAATATAGCTAAAAATACGAAAGGTATAACGCCATATACATAGATTTCATCTACCTTAAAATGTGGACTTACCGGTAAAAATGGCAAATTTAAACGTAGATGATAAGCTGCTAATGTGCCTAGCACAATAGAAATATAATCGGCTATAAGTACTATAAATTTACTAACAAGCAACTTGTTGTGATTATTATATCCATAACTATTCATACTAATACCCCAAACTATAAAAAAAGGTTGTTTTCTCAATACAATTTTCAAGAAAACAACCTCTAAAACATACGAATACAATGTACCAATATTTACTTATATTGTATCATATTCAAAAGTTTAAAACTATGAAAAACCATAGATTTTAGCTATCTTTTATGTAGTTTTTTGGAGATTTTCAGTCTATTTAAATCAGACATAAAAATCAATTAAATAATACGTAAATATTTCCTAAATAATCTTGTGATTCTCATTTATTTTCAATTGAATCATGATGCCCATAACAATCCAAAACATGCGGATCCCCGATGAATTTCCCCATGTATAATCTATAGATCCAAACAAGAACAAATAGCTAATAAAGCCAAACATTATTGATAAATCATAAGGGTTTCTTGATTTAACATAATGTATCAAAGATTTACAGAATATAAAGAATGAAAATCCTAAAAATCCAATGAGCCCTAATATGCCAGATTCAGAGGCTATTTGCAATAGATTATTATGAGAATGGCCTAGATCTTGAGTTTCTTGTTTTAATTTATAGTGTTCTCGATATGTTTTTTGCCATAACCCAGGACCAACACCTGTTACAGGATGATCCATAATCATTTGCTTATCTGCTTCCCATACATAAATACGGCCCAAATTTGAACCATCTGTGCTTATATTAAAAGTACTTTCAAAACGAGCTACATAGGCTTGATTACTACTAAATGCATATCCTATACCTACAACGGCTACAAGTAGTACCAACATATAGCGAATATTAACAAAGCAATAACGTAATGTTATGAGTATACCGTTAATACCATTAAATAACCAAGAACCACGACTTTGATTGCCCCACATCCCCAATAACATACCAAATAAAGAAAATACAGCTGATTTTCTCAGATATGAAGGAAATGCTTTATCATAAGCAGTAATTAAAGCCAATGGAAAGGCCAATGTTAACAACATGGCTAGCCCCATCATAGAGCCATGAATAACACCACCTGCACGACCTCCTGGACCTAAATTATAGCCCAATAGATACTGTGCAAAGGCAGATAAAGCATCGATACCCATATATACAAAGAATACGGATAATATGGCATATAATTTGCGAGAACTTTTAATAAATAACAGAATTGGTACGATGACTAATACCTTCCAAACCCAAATATTAAAGAAATATTTTGTGGTCACCGCTATATCATTGCTGATTAATGCGGACGGTAATACGCATAGTAACATGCCTACATAGGCCCATCCATATTGGCGTATGGACTGTGGTACAGAGATTTCATGTCGTCTATACCAACAAGTTACTAAGGTCATCAATATAATAAGGCTATATATTAAATTCCCTAGTGCCATAGATGACCGTGTCATACATATCATCAGTGAAATGAGTACGGTCAGCACCATTTCAGAATGCTTAATTATCCAAGATTGCATACTAACCCCTTTTCACCTACATAGTTACAATCTAATTTTCATCATATTAACATCTATTTTATAGATATCTATTTTACACGTAACAATGGTTTCAGATGATCTTGAATCTCTTGCTCATATTGATCGAGTAATTCATAGCGTTTTCTGTATTGGCTACGTTTTTGTGATTTAATTTCTTCAATAGGTTTACGATATTCCTCTAATGGAATGTTGAAGAAACGCTCATCACTACATACAACACCACCAGATTCCTCCCACAATGGATCTAGCTCAGCTACCTTAGCGCGATGACCGCGAACTAAATGGGTATTTGTATAGAATCCTTCATCAGATACGGCATAAATAGATTCGACCTTACAAAGGACCGCAATATGGCGTAATAGGAACATAATAAAGTTTTTTGGTCGATACCCAAACATCTTTTTAGTAACTGTTTTAGCATTATCAAGGCCATCTTTATATCCTTGAATCGTGCCAATCCACATAGCAGGCTCCCCATTAAAACCTTTACCAAAGCGGAAGTTAGCATGGTATACGCCTTGTTTACCCAAGGTTAACAACAAGGTTAAAAAACCTTCTTTTCGTTGACCCGGTCCATAATATAAACGGGCCACCATATCAAGGTCTTCTGATTCCCATACGATAAAACCACGATTCATACGACTTACATCGTCATAAATATTATCTGGATCTACAGAGTACATTTCGCGAATGGCTTCATCTGTAAATACATCTTTCAAATAATCAAAATGATTAATAATAGCCTCTAATCGTTCCTGTGGTGTTGAGCTTTTAAACAAGAAATATCTCGTCATTAACTCAAATAGACCAACTTGACGGTCTAATAATGTTGGATCTGGCGTATAGCGTGCAAAATAGCTCTCTAGTGCCTCTATTTCTCGTTTATTGCGGATAGAGCGCATTGTATGAAGGAAAGTGCGTCGTGTTTCCCTCCAACTACGTTTGCCGTAAATCTTACGACCTCGCTGCCATTGTGTTTCTAAATATCCCATCTCAAACTCCTATCCACTAAATAACTATCAAACCTTATCATTACTTATCAATGGAGTGTAAATTATCTATAATCGTAACTAATTCATCTGCCACACGATTAACAATAAATCGCTGTTCCACAACTTGTCGTGCCTTTGTGATGATATTTGGCAAGTCTACAGCATCACTCATCACATGTTCCATAGCTTGTTGTAAGCTGTGTTCGTTCAGAGGATCTACAATAAATCCAGATTCACCATCGTCTATGATTTCTCGCTGAGCCCCAGAGCCACTTGTAATGACTGGTACACCGCAATACATAGCCTCACAAATAACGAGACCAAAGGCTTCACGCGTTATCGTTGGCAATAGTAAGCAATCTATGGATCTATATAAACCTTCAATATCTCGTGTAAAGCCTATAAATTCAACGTAAGAATGCATTTGATGCGCATGTATATAATCTTTTAATTTCTTAATTTGATCCTCTGTACCAGCCCCCGATATAATCAATCGAACATCGGGATTGTTTTGATGAATCTGTTCCAGAGCACTTAAAATCAGATACAAACCTTTCCGTTCTGTTATACGCGCACTATATCCAAAGGTTCTAACCTTATATTTCATGGGAACAGCAGCTGAAAAGGACTGGAATCGGTTCGGATCAATACCATTATATACAACATGGTATTTGCTAGTATCCTTAATAGCAGGCGTCATAAGATCGTCATAAACAAGTTTAGACACACAAACGAAGGCATCTACTTGTGCATTGATCCATCTATGATATATATCTGTTTTACCAGGTACAAGATTATGCTTTATAAACACCAATTTAGCACCTGTTAACTGCTTAAGAGCAATACAGAATAAGATATATTTACCAGAGTGGCATACAATTGTATTAATCCCCTGTTCTTTCATCTGTTTAGCCACGGCATTAACAGATAGAAAACCCTTCAAGGTATAGAGATTAGCAGTCATCACATGGCCCACTTGAGCATACCGAGATTGCATATCTTCATTCGATTGGTCCACTAAGATATACGCAGTCCTATGTCGTTGTTGTAATTGTTTACAAATATCATATACATATTGTTCACCGCCACCCCAAATTTTGGCGCCTACAACATTGATTATAGACATAGGTTCCTCCTATCATACACATATCAATACACATATAGTAACATCTATTGATGTATACGAAATAGTGATTACATATACATCAATAGACTATTATCATTTAATTATACTACGACTTATTCATGCTGTCCTCATGATTAATAAGCCACATGGTCAACATTGTCCAATCTCGCGCATCGTCCCCATGATTATTAATAGGGCGAATTGGCTCAACCGGTTTATAGGACGGTATATTACTTTCACCATAATCCATATGAACATCGCCCATCATATGAGGTGTAATCCATTGATACGGTGTAACTAATGTATCTGGCTGTTCATCAAACAAGGACGGTACGATGGAATAATATTCGAAACCCTTTGGTGCAATGGCTTCAATAATGGTAGGCATGAGGCTCATATGCGTGCCAATTGGCGCCGTAATCGTATCCTTGGTGAAAGCAGGGTGTTGTAACAGCCCTACCGTACAGAATGTATCGCGCAACGTATAGTCTCGTTGAATTAAGGATGTATTATTCAAAGAGCCAAATAGATTAGAGTGGTCACCAGTAACAACGAATAAACTATCAGGAAATGCCTCTTTCATAGCATTAACAAAGTTAAAAATCGCCTTATCACTATAGCGATAGGTAGCCAATTCCTTGTTGCGTTTCTTGTTGGATTTTAAATCATCTCCAAGGTTTGGCATCACCTGTTCAGGATCATAATCTAATAAGGAATCCTCCATTTTATAAGGACCATGATTGGATGTAGTATAAATAAAATGGAATGTAGGATGTTCTAAAGATTTGATTTTCTCTTCAATATGTTCTAAAAATACATGGTCATAAACGCCTACCCAAGTCTTAGGTGCATGGGGACCACAAAAAACGGAAGCACTTTCTACGCGGTCAAAGCCTTGAGCCTTACCAAAGTGATTAAAGTTACCATACGATGCATTACCACCATACCAGTAAATCGTATCATAACCTAAACGCTTCATTTGAGATGCCAAAGAAGTCGGCAATGATTCATGCCAGAAGGCTTCCCGTTCATTGATTTCCATACCCGCATCATAGACACCAGATAACAGACTCACAATGGATGGACGAGATACATTACCGGCAGGCAAGAAATTAGGTACTTGCGCCGTATGTGGATTATCTTTAAAAGCCCATAAACCAGGACATATATTAAGTTCCTTATAAGGTTCATCGAGAGACCACTGAGGGATACTTTCACCAACAATAAAGAATATATGTTGTGGTTTATCAATACGAGGACCTGATGCAACGCGCTTGAATGCATGAAGCGGTGTATTCAAATCCTGCCAAGAATCTTTATATTCCTTAGGAACAATACGGTGAATCGCGTCATCAATATCCTCAGCAGATGCGGTATATTCATCACGAAGGGGATGTTTTAGCACCGTTTCTAAGGCACATAGATCTGGCACTGTAGCACGAGCAAAGAATATATCCTCTTTTACCACTGTAGGAATCGTATCCCATTCTGGTTTATCATCATGAGATAAGGTTCCACCATAGCGGAACCAATAAAACCCCAAAACGGAGGCAGCCACAAGACCTATATTCCAAGCTACAGTAGGCCAAGTTCCTTCAATAGTTGGATAAGGTATAGATGGCAAGGATAAGAAGAAATCTCCCATATACCAGGATATAAACGTAATAGGAATCAATCCTAAAATGACGAGAATTCCTCGATCTTGATTAAAGAATACATCAATCAAATTACGTTTCTCTGCATGATTTCCATAATGAACCATATAGTTATACGTATCATGGAAATGCTTATAAAAAATCATTTTTCCTGCAAAAGCTGCGTAAAGTATGCAGGAATAAATGGTTAATCCCACTAACCGTACAGTATCTTCTATTTGGTGATACCCATCAAATAATAATGCAGGGAGCGTCACCAATACTAAGGGTATTAAGAATACATAAGCATCAAAATCCATGCCCCACCAAAAGCCATAACGCAATGAACCTAATACAGATTTCCAGCGTCCCTTCCATGTGGGATAAGGATTATACACAATCATGAATATGATTCGAAAGATGGTGCTCAATATAGGAGCCCAAAGCATTAGTTTTATATTTTGTTGTAGGGATAGAAAAAATTGTTCACTCATTCATACTTCCATATCTACTTCAAGAACAATAATTCTCCATAGCAATTTACTATACTAAATTACTATTATAATTGCCCATTAGATTTGTTTAAATAATATAATTTTACATATTTCGTCATGGTGTACATCATATGGTAGATAGATAATAGAAAACCTATTTTTCCATCTAATATGCCACCTTGCAAAATATATATCTTAAAAAATGCCCATGTTGGACGCAATATAATATCCCCTAAAAAACTACAAGATTTCCCTTGTTTCTTGTACTTGTTGGCCGCTGCTGTAGTGTATTTATTGAACTTTTCAAAGAACTGATGCCAGTTATCATAAGTATAATGATACAATTTACCTTCTAATGTAGCTTGTGGATAAGGACTAATAAAAGTCTCATGGACTGCCCCCTCCACGGTAGCCCCTTCACGAGGCATTAATCTCAAAACCTTATCAGGTCTTACTACGCCATGCGTAGCTGGATTGTGATGGAATAAATTATATCTTCGTAGCCAATAGGCCTTTGGCTCTCCTTTAATAGATTCTTGGATTGATTTTGCTAATTGAGGAGATACACGCTCATCCGAATCTATAAATAGAATCCATTCACAATGTGCTTGAGATATAGCAAATCTCCGTTGTTGTGACCAATCTCCATTCAGAGGATGTGGTATAACTTTAGCCCCCAAGTTAGTAGCAAGAGGTACCGTTTGATCTGTACTTCCATCATCAATAACTAATATTTCATCAGCAAATTGAATACTTTTAATACAATCTACAATATGTTTTTCTTCGTTGCGAGCTAAGATAATAGCCGTCACAGTGCTCATAGATCATCCTTTAACTTACAAATCCCTTTAATTCACTATGTAGATACATATGGTAGATACAAATATGATATCTGCCATATGTATCGTATACAAAAATTATTGAATACTATCCCCATGTTTAATACGCCATGCTGCGAGTTCGCGCATGTTTTTAATCATATCCCCATAGGATTGAGGCATATTCGCACTTTGTTCTAATACTTTGCCATTTTTATCTAGATATAATCTATGGTTAAATACAAATTCCTCTTGTGTAAACAAGCTTGGCACCATGGCTTCATAGGTTTGACCAGGTCGCCCCGCTAGTTCTGCCAAGGTTGGAATAATTTGAATGCTCATGCCAAACGCATTAGGAGCAAGCCAGTCTTTATGAATACCGCGACCGTAGAAGATAATGGGAATCGTAGATGCCACATTAGGCCCTACTTCACGAGCAAAGGTAAATCGTTCGCTATGGTCCCCAGTGATAACGAAGAGCGCTGATGGATCTGCTTTTTCTTCTTTAGCAATAAACTCGCCCATCACGTGGTCTGCATACCAAATATGTCCCATCTCGTTCAATTGCTTGTCAGTTTCTGCAATTGTATCAGGCAAATGACCTTTTACCTTATTCACATCATACCCTTCCTTGGCTACATTGATGCTATACGGCGGATGATTAGAGGTGGTCATGATGACATTGAGGATTTTTTCCCCTCTATGTTGATCCATATACGCAGAAATCGCTTTAAATAAATCTTTATCGCCTACGCCCCACGCATTGCCTTCTTCGCTAGGCATTTCAGACGCATCGTGGAATTCGTCAAAGCCTTGAGACAAGGTGAAGTTCTTCACGTTTTGCCATGTACTAAATCCGCCGTACCAGAATACAGTTTTATAGCCTAGCTTTTTCATAACAGAGCCAATGCCTAAACCATACGGTTGTTTAAAACTTTCACCTTCATAGTTAGGATATAGACCTGTGTCAGGCATACCTGTGAGTAAACCATTGATAGCAGGCATCGTGCCTGTACCTTGAGCAAGGGCTAGCTGCGTGCTCATCGCTTGAGGGCTGGCAGCGTATTTACGACCTTGTTCAACAAGGTACGCACCAGGTTCGTTGTATTCAGCGAGGAATGGCCACAAACCATAGGATTCACCGAGAACGATATTGATGGACTGTGGTTGCTCCGCTAAACGCTCTGTCGTAATAGTTCTTGTGAAAGAACCATCAAAATACTTACCATTATATGTACCACCAATGGCACTGATTTTCTCACTCAATTCTTGAGGGGTTAAGTTGATAACCTCTAACTCATCCGCGCGTTTTGCAATACTTTTAACACGATAAAGAGCCTGCACATCGTCGAGGATAGTCTCGTTTAACAAATTAGAACTGAGGCGTGCCGCACTTTCCCAGTTGATAGAATTTGTATAGTTAAAAGCACCACCAAATCTAAAGAACAGACCTAATACACCGATAGCTACAGTCAATCCAATACCTGTGATCCATTGCGTTCTCTTAGTCTTAGGATACCAAGTAGGACAAACTAATTGAGTATCAACGTAATCACTATATTTCTTTGTACCCCACGCCAAGAATTTAACGAGGAAATAACATAGGGCTGCACTCAATACTACGGCTCCAACGATATACATCAACGCATTATATTCATTAATCGCCGTATTTACAATGGCGCTGATATCATCGTTTTTACCATTGATGAGCATCGCATTATAAGAGGAATTGAATATTTTGTAGAACGGAATGCGGCCTAAGAATAGGAAGGTTAACAGTACAGTCGCTATGGAATACACAACCTGTTTAATGCGTAAGGACGGCCATTTAGGTACAAAGGTATGTACCAATGTGCCACCTAAAAAGCCTAGTAAACATAAAGAACCGACTGTCTTGAGACTCAATCTAAAGCCTAGCCATAAGGACGTAAGGATATTCTCCATCGTCACAGATGCTAGCTGTGATTGAAATACTGCAAGAAACACGATTCTAAATGCAGTCAACAAAGCAGAGAAAAAGATAAACACCTTAATCTCTGTTCGTATGCCTTCAAATAATCGTTGCCATCGGTTCATCATTAACCCCTAACTGTTTTTCATATAACGTAACTACTCTATACTACCTAACTGTAATTATGTTGGATATTTCTTACATTTAGGTCCCTTACATCGCTTGCATTTACCGCATCCGCGGTCGATAGTTCCAGCACTTGCCGATTTTTTAGCACTAGTACTCTCCTTGGACCTCTGTTCAGAGGCCTTACTATTCCGTACGGAAACTATCGTTTTTGCTTTTTTTCGGATCTATCCTTTTTGGATTTTTTATCCTTTTTCTTGTCTTTATTCTTATCTTTTTTACTGAAAGTATCCGCCAAAAATACTGTTTTTAACTTGTCATTTAAGACCTTAAGCTTCTTTTCAGCCTTGTCTTTCTTTTTCTTTAACTTATCTTCGGATTTGGAATGTTTATCTTCCTTAGACTTTTTATGTTTTTTGTCCTTTTTATCCTCTTTAGACTTTTTATCATCTTTGGATTTCTTGTCACCCTTAGATTTCTTATCGTCTTTTAATTTTTTATAATCCTTAAATTTTTTAGATGTATCATCAGTTCCATTGATACGCGCCCATTCATCATCTACGCGTTTCAATTGCTTTTTAAGAAGCTTTTCCATCTTCTTATTGGCTTTATCTGAATCTAAGCCAGACTTACCGAATAATAAAGCATTTACTGCTGTATATGGATCAATGAGGACATATCATTTTCATTTATATCATCTTTTTTACTACATGCATCCTTATTTGTATGGGATGTTTCTGTATCTTTAGATTTTGAAAGTAATACCGAATTTTCCGCATCAAATGGATTTTCTTCATCTAAGTGATGGACTTCTAAGCTTTCCACGCCATCTAGTGGATTTACATCCATATGCTCTACAATGTCTTCATCAAGGTCCGATATCTCATGTTGGGAGCTTTCACCAGATCCTGTAAAAAGACCGCCCATAGAATGCAATTCGTTCAATTTAATATGGTTCATGCCCACTGTAGAATCATGCTGCACAGGAATATCCGATAATTGGACCTGTTCCATAGCGTATACATCATTATTATGACTAGCACCCTTGCCAAGATAAGATCCATCAGAAATGATGATATTCTCTTTATCGTCGCCTAACACATTGCCGAACAAATCCTCCTCAAGAGAATCATAGGTATGCAACATGGACATCCGTTTTTGAACCTCTTCAATTTGATTCCACAAATCAACGAGAGAGGATGTATAGTATATGCGTTCCTTAACCTCTAAATAAGCTTGGTAAACAATAGCCAATTCAGTTTCATTGAGTCCCTCTTCGGCACCAATTTCTTCAATCATTTGTTGGATTTGTTGATCTCGATCATATCGTTTAATTAAGGCCTTGCGAATACGTTCAATCAATGCTGTATCGATGATTTCCACGGGTACCTCCAGTCTTCAATACACTCAGCCCTATCCACTACATTAGCGCATACGAATCAATGTATAGAACCATAAAAAATAATTTGATTTTATAATCTCTAATATATTATTATATCAGAATTTATCTGCTTTTTCCTTAATAATCTAGGTGAAAGTGAATAAAACCTCAATTTGAATTATGTCCTAAAAATAGAATCCTTCAACATTGAGGTTTCTTACATACTACTAAAATTCGTTCCTTTTCATCGCTTTCTTCAAATAGATCGCTGCAGTCGATAGGTTCTTCTTGTTCGAGTCGCACATGGTTATTTAAGAAGTTTTCTACCTCTTCGTTAACATAGTAGAAAAATAATTTGATTTCACGCGGATGATGATACAGGGAATCAAAGATATTTCCTAAAACGCGCTTAATCGTATGGAGTGCAAAGGGATTAAAGAAAAAGCATCGATCTGCTTGAGCTGGCAATTCATAGAGCGCCGCATCACCGTGCACAAAACTCACCCGATTGCGCGCTGCTGGGCTTTCACCATTGGTAAGAGCCTTTTCATACAATCGTTCATCATATTCGATACCGATGGAATGACAGCCCATTTGGTAAGCCATAAAAATGCTAACACGGCCCTTGCCACTGCCATAATCGATAAGGGTATGTTTCTTGCGAATATGACCACTATTCGCTAAGCGCTCTAGTACACAATAATCTGTCGGCTCATACGGATGATGCTCTGTATCAGACCGACTATCATCGCGGCCTGCTGTCTTTATTTGTAAAACCTGTTCCCATTCCTGTTCACTTGTCATATATCTAATCCCATCATGAATTCCCAATTGTATGACCTATTTTTAATACTAAATTGATATTTATATATACTATACCCTTATTAGAGCAATATTTACAAATTAAAGGTAATCATGTATCATAATATATGACAAAGGAAGTCAATGTGAGACACGTTTTCACGCAAACAAAAAAGGAGGGTGGCGGCCCTCCTTTTTTTGTGCTAGTTACTGACGAAAGTATCTATCTAGCCACTTGCAGATGTAGTGACAGGTTACACCTGCTACGATGGATACTATTAAGGAAATCAAAGTGTCAAACACGTTTTCACCCCCTTTCTGTTACCAGTCTGGGGCAGTAACACCTATAGTATACAATAAAAGCACCCTTTTGGGTGCTTTTATTGTGTCAAACATTTATTGATGTTAATATGGTATACTAAAGAGTAATATTTTAATATTCTCATGTGCAGAATGATATGTCATTAAAAAGGAGTGTCTATTTACATGGACAGTGATCTGACCTTAGATTTTATAATTATCGTCGTATTAATCATAGCAAACGGCTTATTTTCTATGACGGAATTGGCCATCGTCAATGCTAAAAAACGTAAACTCGAAGAAATGGCCGAAGCAGGCAACGAGCGTGCTAAAAAAGCCTTTGAATTAGCAGAAAATCCAAACGAGATGTTCTCTACTATTCAAATTGGTATTACCCTCGTTGGTATCTTAACTGGTTTGTATTCTGGTGCTACCTTCTCTGGTCCATTAGAAGAGATTTTAGTAGCTAATATTCCAAGTATTGAGCCCTATGCAGCATCCATTAGCTCCTTACTCATCGTTGCTATCATCACCTATTTATCCCTCGTTATTGGCGAACTCGTGCCAAAACGATTGGCTTTAAATAGTCCTGAAAGCATCGCCGTAGTAGTAGCAAAACCGATTTATTGGTTGTCTGTAGCATTGAAACCTATCGTTAGCTTCCTCGGCGTTTCCACAGAATTCCTCTTAAAATTACTAGGCGTGACTGTGAAAGAAGAGGCTCCTGTTACAGAGTCTGAAATTAACAAGATGCTCACCGAAGGCGTTGCCATGGGTGCGTATGAAGAAGAGGAACCTATCCTCGTGGAAAATATCTTCCACCTAGCAGATATGAACGCTGGTGACATCATGACACCTCGTACACAGCTTAAATGGATCGACCTTAATGGCACAGAGGACGAAATTATGGAAGTCCTCAAAAATGCCAACCATTACCGCATCCCTGTAGGTACCGATTCCTTAGATGAATTAAAAGGTCTCATTACCGTATCTGACGTATTAGTTCAAATTATGCAACGTCCTAGCGAACGCTCTATTCATGATATTATTGAATCTTGTTTGAAAGAACCATTACTCATTCCAGAATCCATTACACTCATGAAATTGTTGAATGTACTCCGTACAGAAGGCGTCCATGAAACGATCGTTCTCGACGAGTATGGCGGTTTTAGCGGTCTTGTAACATTACATGATATTATGGAAGAAATCGTAGGTCTCATGCCTTCCGGTGAAGAAGAAATCAAGGAAGAAGAAAATAAAATCATCGAACGTGAAGACGGTTCCTGGCTTGTAGATGGCCTTCTTGACGTAGACGAATTCAAAGAATTCTTCCATATCGATGAAGAATTACCAGGCGAAGAAAAAGACTTGTACAAAACAATGGGCGGTCTATTAAACGTTCTCTTTGGCCGCATTCCAAAAGAATTAGACAAAGCAAAATGGAATGGCTATACCTTTGAAGTAGTAGATATGGATAATACTCGTATCGATAAGATTCTTGTAACCTATGAAGAACCTATCGTAGTACAAGAAACAGAAGAAAAAGATTAATACCTACTAGCTTGTAGACTTATGATCATTGTAGATTTATAAAGAGTGAGTTCTCCTATGGAGGACTCACTTTTTATATATACCCCCTAGCCGTTTACATATAAATATAGTATTATTAAATTGTATAAAATATATAATAAAATCTAATAGATTTAATAGAACTATTATCTACTATATATCTAATAGCTAAATTAGATATATTCTCATAAAATATATAGTCCTATGAATGCTACCTATATGTAGTTGTGTGCCATAGGGCTTATGTGTGGTATAAAGGAGAGATTCTATGAATCAAAAAGTCATAGCAACCATAGGAGCCCTTTTAATAGGAACTGCTATAATCAGTGGTTGCGGATCTGAAAAGCAATCTGAGGATACGAGCCTCAAGGTGCGCACCATCACCATCGGTGAAGAATCTGGTACTACTAGTGCTGGCTATGCAGGCACTATCCATAATAAAACGGAAACAAACTTAGCCTTTCAAATTGGAGGTCGCGTCATCAACAAATTTGTCAATGTCGGTGATACTGTACAAGCAGGCCAAGTAATTGCTCAAATCAATGGTTCAGATACATCAGCTCAAGTACAAAATGCTGAGGGTGCTGTGAAAGCTGCTCAATCGGCCTATGAATTAGCAGAAACCAATGCGAAACGATATCGCGAGCTCTATGCTCAACAAGCGATTAGTAAGTTGCAATTAGACCAAGCAGAAAACCAATTGAATGCGACAGCTGCTCAATTACAACAAGCACAGGCCAGCCTCAACTTGAGTAGCAATCAAAATAGCTATACTAATTTGACGGCTCCTGATACAGGTATTATTACTGCTTTCAATATTGAAGCAGGCCAAGTCGTAGCAGCCGGTCAAAGCGTTGGTACCTTAGCGGCTGGTCACGACCCAGAAGCAGTCATTGCCCTTCCCGAACAAGAAATGACAAAGGTTCATGTAGGTAGTCCTGTAACTACTATTACCATTCTGGTGCTCTACATTACAAATGCTAACTGTGACAAGGTGTGGTGCGAGAAATTTCACCAGTTCCTGACCCTGTAGCAAGAACGTATACCGTAAAAATTACCTTACAAAACCCTCCTAAAGAGGTACAACTAGGCATGACGGTCAATGCAAATCTATCTACCACAGATAGCACCAATATTTCTATTCCATTGACGGCTCTTGTAAAAGACTCTAACGGCAATAATGCAGTGTATATTATCCGAGATAAAAAGGCTCATCTCGTTCCGATTAAGACTGGTGAGTTCGGTAAAAACTCTGTCATCGTTACATCTGGTTTAGCTAAAGGCGACATTGTCATCACCGCAGGCACTCAACAATTACAAGAAGGGACGGCGGTTAGTCAATGAAACAATTTAACTTAGCCGAATGGGCCCTCAAACATAAGTCCATTATCTACTACTTCATGGCTGTGCTCCTCACCTTTGGTATCTTCTCATATAACCACATGGGGCGTATGGAAGACCCAGACTTTACGATGCGAACCATGGTTGTCGGCGTTGCTTGGCCAGGGGCTTCCCCTCAAGAAATGTCGGATCAAGTAACGGACAAATTAGAAGAAAAACTGCGCGACCTACCTGGCGTGGATTATACAAACTCTTTCACAGATGGAAGCAAATCAGTTATTTATATTAATCTGAAAGAAAATCTACCATCTGATAAAATTCGTCCCGCTTGGGAAGAAGCGCGGAACATGATTAACGACGAATGGAAATCTCTCCCACAAGGCGTTCAAGGGCCGACTATCAACGATAGATTCGATGATGTATACGGCATTATCTACGCCATTAGTGGAGATGAATTCTCCTATGAAGAAAAGCGTCAACAAGCGGAAGACTTAAAACGTCAGCTTTTATCTGTTCCAAACGTTAAAAAAATCAGCCTTATTGGGGTTCAACAACAAACCCTTAATGTAACGATTAATAAGGATAAATTAGCATCCTATAAAATCAGTACACAACAGCTGTTAACAGCTATCAAACAGCAAAGTATGATGGTACCAGCTGGTATGATTACAACGGATACAAATAATGTATATCTTCGAGTAAACGGTCTATTCGATAGCCCTCAAGCCGTACAAGATATGCCTATTCGCATCAATAATCAAACCTTGCGCCTTGGCGACATGGCTGATGTAACCATGACCTATCAAGATCCTAGTGATCCTCAATTCTACTATGAAGGCAAGCCAGCTATAGGTATTGCTATCTCCATGGATGCAGGTGGCAATAATGTGGAATTTGGTGAAGCTATCGATAAAAAGCTAGCAGAATTGAAGAAAACCATACCTGCAGGCCTTGAACTCAATCAAGTATCTAATCAGCCACATATTGTTAAGGAATCCATTGGCGACTTCTCTCAATCTCTATTTGAAGCCATCGCCATCGTATTGCTCGTAAGCTTTGCATCTCTCGGCTTACGTACAGGCGTTGTTGTAGCCCTCACCATTCCAGTCGTTGTGTCTACCACATTCATCTTGATGTATGAAAGCGGCATTTATTTGCATAAGGTTAGCCTTGGTGCTCTTATCTTATCGCTAGGCCTTCTCGTAGATGATGCCATTATCGTTGTAGAAATGATGAGCGTTAAGCTCGAAGAAGGTTGGGGTCACTTTAGATCTGCTACCTTCGCTTACCAATCAACAGCATTCCCTATGCTATCTGGTACGCTCATTACCTGCGCTGGCTTCTTACCATTAGCACTAGCACAAGGGATGGTAGCAGAGTTTACGAAATCTCTATCCATCGTTGTATTTATGGCTCTCATCCTATCTTGGTTCGCCTCTGTTCTCGTCAGCCCTGTTCTCGGCTATAAAATCATAGAAAACAAGGCTCCAAAACCTGAATCCGAATGGACCAAACGAGACCATATTATGCACAATCTCAGTGTTACATTCTATAATAAATTTGAAAGACTGTTACATTGGGCTTTAGGACATCATAGGGTAGTATTACTCATCACCTTAGGTGCCTTTGTGTTATCCCTACTTTCACTACCATTGATCAAGCAGGAATTTTTCCCATCATCAACGCGTAATGAAATCATCGTATCCATGCAATTTCCTCAAAGTTCATCCATTGAATACACTGCAAATCAAGCAAAAATCATCGATGAACATTTACAAGGTAACGAACACATTTCAACCTTTACATCCTATATAGGACAAGGTTCTCCGCGTTTCGTTCTCACCTTGGAACCTGAGTTGCAACGAAATAACTTCTTGCAGTACGTTATCGTTACAAAATCCTTAGAGGATCGAGATAAACTCTATGATGAATTAACTTCTTATTTAAATGAAGAATTCCCTTCAGCCCTCGTAAATGCTCAATTTGTACAAATTGGCCCACCATCTAAATATCCAGTGATGCTCCGCGTAGCAGGTCCAGATCAAAAGGTGGTAAAAGACATTGCGAACCAAGTAAAAAGCAAAATGCAAGGTGACAAGGATTTACAAAATATAGCCTTTGACTGGCCAGATACGGAACCAGTAGCTAACGTTCATATCGATCCTAACAAGGCTCGCCTACTCGGCATCGATAGCTATGCTGTATCCTTACACTTGCAAAGTTTATTATCTGGCACTAAATCTGGGGAATACTATGAAGGTAATCAAACAATTCCTGTTACATTCCGTTTAGGAGATAATGAGCAACATAACTTAAGTGCTCTATCATCCTTACCAATTCAAACAGGCAATGGTTCCTACGTACCGCTTAGCCAAATTGCAACTATCACTATGACGCAAGAGGATGGTATTATCTGGCATCGCAACATGATGCCAACTATCAGCATTCACGCCAATGTAAAAGCTGGTGTTTTAGGCAATGCGAAAACAAAAGAGGTTTATAAATCCTTACAAGACATTCGCGATTCCTTGCCTACAGGCTATACCATTGAACTTGATGGAGCCGCTGAAAAGAGCATTACAGCTGTACAAAATCTAGCAACACCAATGCCAATTATGCTCTTTGTGATTATGACAATCCTCATGTTCCAATTAAAGCGCATTGCTCTCATGATTATGGCTTTGCTCACAGCACCTCTCGGATTAATCGGTGTCGTATTAGCTCTCAATATTACGAGAACACCATTAGGCTTTATGGCTATTCTAGGTATCATCGCCCTTTCGGGTATGATCATTCGTAACTCCATTATCTTGTTAGACCAAATTGAAATCCACAAAGCAGAAGGACAAAAACCACTTGAAGCGATTATCAACTCCGCTACACTTCGTTTCCGTCCTATCATGCTCACCGCTATCGCAGCGATTTTAGGCATGATTCCTCTTATGGGATCTGTATTCTGGAGCCCACTTGCCATCGCCTTTAGCGGCGGCTTACTAGTGGCAACAGTTCTAACACTCATTGTACTACCCGTTATGTATGCAAGCTGGTATAAGATAAAATAGGTACAATCGCCCAATAAAAGCTACGATTCATTAGTACCTTTATTTTCTAAATAAAAATCCCCTATTCTTTGTGAAAGCTATCTCGCTTACACATTGATTAGGGGATTTCTTTTATACATGACTAACATATAAAAAAATAGCAAGGATTTAACCCTGCTATTTTTTACTTATTAAACTACAACAGCTGTACCATTGCATGTAATCATAAGCATGCCATTTTGTGCACCTACTGTGCTGTATTGGAAGGATACGCCAATAATAGCATTAGCACCCATTTTAGAAGCCCGTTGAGACATTTCATCAAGAGCCGCTTTGCGGGCACTCATCAAAGAATCTTCATAGCTACCGCTACGGCCACCAACGATATCACGAATACCAGACATGAAATCTTTCACAAAGTTACGGCCTTCAACAACCTCACCAAATACAATACCTTTATACTCTTGTACAGGTTTGTTTTCAATATGCATAGTTGTAGTAATAATCATAATTGTATCCTCTCTAATTGACTACAATACATTTTGATTAATTATAGCAAGACTTTCACAGAAATACAATTACCAAAAAAGACCTGTTCACTACATTCATAATGAACAGGTCTAATTATATGTTTTTATCGATCAAAATCGCGGTCTAGGTTAACCTCTTTCAATGGAACAAGTTTTGTTTTCTTGATGTATTTGTAACCTAAGTATACTGCGAAGAAGATTGGCAATCCGATGTACGCAACGGATACGCCATACCAGTCGATTGTATCGCCTGTAAAAGCGGAGTAGTTTTGACCAGCAATGATGATGACGCAAAGAATAAACGCCAAGATTGGACCTACTGGGAATAACCACGCTTTGTAAGGCAATTCACTAAGATCTCTGCCTTGTGCAATGAAGGCACGGCGGAAGCGATAGTGAGAAACAGCGATACCAACCCATGCGATGAAACCGCATAGACCAGAGATATTAACAATCCATGTATATGCAGTACCTTCGCCGATGAAGCTTGTAAGGAATGCAAATAAACCGATTGCTGTAGTTAAGATTAACGCTGGCACTGGAACACCACGTTTATTAAGCTTACCAAAGATTTTTGGTGCTTGTCCTTCTTTAGCAAGTGCATACAGCATACGTGTAGAAGAATAGAGACCAGAGTTACCAGCACTGAGTACTGCCGTTAAGATGATAGCATTGATAAAGCTAGCAGCAAAGGCAAAACCAAAGCGGTCAAATACGAGTGTAAATGGAGAAATAGATACATTCTCTACACTAGAATTCAAAGATTTGGATCAGTGTACGGAATTAAGAAACCGATAACTGTGAAAGCACCGATATAGAACAATAGAATACGCCAGAAGATTGTATTAATCGCTTTTGGCACGTTCTTTTCAGGGTCTTCTGCTTCACCAGCGGCTACGCCGATAAGCTCAGTACCTTGGAAGGAGAAACCAGCTACCATGAAGATAGCGAGGATGGATTCCCAGCCACCTACGAATGGTGCTTCCCCTACTGTCCAGTTCGCAAATCCTGGAGATGTGCCACCAATGCCAAAGATGAGCATGGAGCCACAGAACAGGAATACGAATACAGTAATAACCTTGATGCTAGAGAATACATATTCACTTTCACCAAAGGAACGTGTGGATAAATAGTTCAAGCCGAATAAAATGAGCAAGAACAGAGCAGACCATACGATGGCAGGCACATCAGGGAACCAATATTTCATGATGAGCGCCCCTGCTAATACTTCAGCAGCCAAGGTAATAGCCCAGTTAAACCAGTAGTTCCAACCTAAGGCAAAACCAAAGGCAGGGTCTACATAGCGTTTTGCATAAGTCCCAAAGGAACCTGGAATCGGCAAGTACGTCGCCATTTCCCCAAGAGGATGTCATGAGGAAGTACACCATAATACCTTTTACCGGGCCAAGAGCGATCATCATTCATGATGTTTCATCTTTATTAGAGGTAAACTCTACGTTATTATTTTGATTTTCAGCCATGGGTCACCTCTTACAAATCTAGATTACGCACATATTTTGCGTTATCTTCAATAAATTTACGACGAGGTTCTACCTTATCGCCCATGAGAACCGTAAAGATTTTATCAGCTTCGATGGAATCTTCCAAGCTAACTTGTAAAATCGTACGGTTTTCAGGGTTCATTGTAGTTTCCCATAATTGTTCAGGGTTCATTTCACCTAAACCTTTGTAACGTTGGATTGTAATACCATCGCGGCCTACTTCATCAAGTTTAGCTGTAAGCTCTGCATCAGAGTATACATACCAGTGGGATTTACCCTTCTTGATTTGGTACAAAGGTGGTTGTGCAATGTAAATATGACCTTCCTCTACTAATGGTTTCATATAGCGGTAGAAGAATGTTAATAACAAGGTACGGATATGAGCACCGTCAACGTCCGCATCTGTCATGATAATAATCTTGTTATAACGAGATTTTGTAATATCGAATTCTTCACCAATGCCAGTACCGAAAGCGGTAATCATGGAACGAATTTCGTTATTCGCTAAGATCTTATCAAGGCGCGCTTTTTCTACGTTAAGGATCTTACCACGCAATGGCAAAATCGCTTGGTAACGACGGTCGCGACCTTGTTTTGCAGAACCGCCCGCAGAATCACCTTCGACTAAATAAATTTCAGTCATAGATGTATCTTTTTCAGAGCAATCTGCCAATTTACCAGGAAGGCTAGATACTTCTAACGCATTTTTACGGCGAGTTAAGTCGCGGGCTTTACGAGCGGCCTCACGAGCACGGCTTGCCATTGTTGCTTTTTCGATGATTTTCTTCGCATCTTGAGGATGTTCTTCGAAGAATGTTCTAAGACCTTCAGATACGATAACATCTGTAATACCTTTAACTTCGCTATTGCCAAGTTTAGTTTTTGTTTGGCCTTCAAACTGAGGTTCCAATACTTTTACAGATACAACAGCTGTCAAACCTTCACGTACGTCTTCACCGGAAAGGTTGGACTCATTTTCCTTGATCAATCCAGATTTACGACCGTAATCATTGAGGGTACGAGTCAAGGCAGCACGGAAACCAGAAAGGTGAGTACCACCGTCAATGGTATTGATGTTATTTACGAAGGACAACAAGTTTTCGCTGTAGCTATCGTTATATTGCAATGCTACGTCTACAACTACGTCGTCTTTTGTACTTTCAATGTAAATTACAGTTGGATTTACTACTTCTTTATTTTCGTTCAAGAAGGTAATGAAAGAACTCAAACCACCTTCGTAGTGGAAGCTTTCAACACGAGGCTCCTCTTGGCGCAAATCGCTCAATGTAATGCGAAGGCCTTTATTAAGGAATGCCAATTCTTGTAAACGAATTTTCAATGTATCAAAGTTGAATACTGTAGTTTCAAAGATTTCAGCATCTGGCTTGAAGATAACAGTAGTACCAGTACCTTCTGCTTTACCGATTTCATGTAACTCGGAAGTCTTTATGACCACGAGAAAAGGAAATCTCTTGAACGATACCATTTTGAGCTACTTGAACCTTAGTCCATTCACTCAACGCATTTACTACGGAAATACCTACGCCGTGAAGACCACCAGAACCTTGTAGCCGCCACCGCCAAATTTACCGCCAGCATGCAATTTTGTTAATACTAACTCTACCGCAGACATACCGGATTCATGCATCCCTGTAGGGATACCACGACCATCATCGACAACAGTAATACTGTTATCTTTATTAATGGATACTTCGATATGTGTAGCGTAACCTGCGAGCGCTTCGTCAACAGAGTTATCTACTACTTCATAAACGAGGTGATGTAAACCGCGAATGGACGTACTACCAATGTACATACCAGGGCGTTTACGTACCGCGTCAAGACCCTCGAGAACCTGTATATTCTGAGCGCCATAATTTTCTTCAGGCATGAAACAAACTCCTCCTAACAATCTATCACACTGTACTGGATTGAAATTTGGTACAACACATGTACAGAATAAATCTTATCTCTTTATTATACTATAAAACTCATCAATTCGTCTCATTAAAGTCTTAATACTAACACCAGATCCATAAACGCAATCATCAGTGACCACATAGGTCTTGATCTGCTCCTCTGGTACCATGGCGATATACTCTAAGCTCTCATAGTGATGAATAGGACTTTTATGGGATTTTCCGCCCTTGGCGTGCACCATGGTAATGATGGATTCGATAGGCACGGAAACGGTATCCCCAATATGAACGTACATAGGAATGCCTCCTCTACTTTTCTAATGTCCCATTTAATGAATCGATTTTCCGCTGTTCCTCTTCTGCAAGGAACTTAGATCGATACTTGTTACACAAATTAATAACATGCTGGTCTGTTAACTCATCAGGCTTCTTATGAGTGATGAGCATAGCCACCATATACATATGACGGCGATTAATGGACCCTTTATAAATTTTATCTAAGTAAAAGTATATAGATTCCCGCATGGCTTCTGCAAAGTCTGGGAAGGTACATTGTATAAATTGCTGACAATCGCTGTATTTAAAGTATGGATACTTTCTAATGACTGCCTTAATGTCCTTAATATGTTTTCGATGCAATTCATATTCACAGGTCGGACAGATTTCTTTTTTAGATTCCATATGCATGCCGCATCGCTTACAACGATGATAACCATGCTGCTCTAAATAAATTTCCCGCTTTCGAGCCGTAATTTGTACTTTTCTGAAAGCAGCCTTTAATTCTTCGTTATCTGTCTTCTCTAACGATTTATCGATGGCTTCTACGTCTTCTTTTGAAAGCACGATGTCTGCAAAATTAATACGTTTTGTAATAATCTGTTCATCAGGCAATGAAATAGATGTATCAGTATTAGCTTTCACATAGCTCTGACGTTTCATAATAAAGCGAATATCTGTGATGACCTCTTGATGGTAATACTTGTTTATCGCCTCGATGATACGCCGTTTTTGCATCTGTAATTCTTGCATCCACATAGAATTATCTGCACTAATTACCATATCTGGAGGCTTGATAGACACAATTTTTGTATGCTCCGCAATGACATCGCCCACTACATCACGCCACTTGTGAACGAGGGTATTTAATTTATATTGTTCCAGTAAATTCAGTTTTGATAAGGCCTTTGGTAAACAAAGATCAAGGCTGTCCATACTGAACCTTTCCCCCTTCACAAGAAATAAATTGAACCGATTTCAAATCTTTAAAATCGTGAATATCTGTAGTAGTAATAAATGTTTGAATACGTTTATGAATAAACTGCAATAAATTCGCTCGTCTCGATTCATCAAGTTCGCTCAATACATCATCTAGTAGCAGAACTGGATATTCCCCAACCTCGGACTTGATAAACTCAAGCTCGCTTAACTTTAAGGACAATACAGCCGTTCGTTGCTGCCCTTGGGATCCAAATTTCTTTAAATCCATCTCATCGGAAAAGAATCGTAAATCATCGCGATGAGGACCTACGCTAGTGGTCATCCGATGACGAAATCCGATTTCAAATCGCTGTACGTTTAATGCAATAAATTCGCTCGTCTCGAATCAAGCGCTCGTAAAAGAACTGGATATTCTCGGACTTAATGAACCATATTCGTTGCTGCATCCAAATTTCTTTAAGGCTGTCATCGCGATGAGGACCTACGCTGGTCATATGACGATCCTGCTGCTTTAATGCGCTCGTAAAAGCCTTCCTTTGTCTAAGGTTTTGTCGGCTGTCATCAATGGTTAAATTCGACCACCCGTCAATTTACGATTCATCAAATCGATAAGAAGGTTAATTTTCTTCAAGCTTTCTAACCGTTTCTTTACGATAAAGCTCGCCATATCGGCTAATTGCAAATCCCATTCTTCAAGAGGAATATTTTGCTTCCCTCTATATTCTTTAAGGATCGCATTGCGCTGCTGTAATAGCCGATTATACTGCATTAACTGATGATAGTACGTAGCGCTAGTCTGAGAAATTTCCATATCGAGGAAACGTCTACGCCCTGACGGCGTTCCTTTGATGAGCTGTAAATCTTCAGGACAGAAGATAACTGTATTTAATGTACCAATCAGTTCCTTTTGCGATATTTTTGTATCATTTAACCGAATATCCTTGGCCCCTTGGCGGAATAACTTAATATTTACCTTTTGAGGAGTATCCTTTTTCTCAAACTTAACGACAATGCCTGCTTCCTCAGCATTGAACATGAGCATATCTGACGTATCGTTGGTCCGATGGCTTTTACCAATGGTACCTACATAGATCGATTCGAGGATATTCGTCTTACCAGCCCCATTGGTACCGTGCAAAACGATAATCTCCGGATTAAACTGAATTGTTACATCCTTGTAATTACGAAACTGGAATAATTGCAGTGAGTCAATTCTCACCGATTAAGCCTCCTCTTGAGTAATTACGAGATCTACATCGAGACCTTCGCAAGAAATCACATCCCCAACACGGCATTTCTTGCGCTTTTCTGTGACAACTTGACCATTCAAAGTAAGGATGCCTTCATCGATAAAGGATTTAATTTGACCACCCGTTTCGATAATGCCTTCTAACTTCAACAACTGATCAATTTGAATGTACTCCGTATGAATGGGTACCTGCTGTTGCTCTTTCATAACGTCCTCCTATAGTGGACAATTTATAACTATATGGAAATTAGGTAACGATGACTTTTACTCATCATTACCTAATATAGATTTGTATATTAATTCAATAAAATATACAACGTAGTGATTGTATTATCAATAAACTAATAATAGACTGACTTTAACATTATTAATTATTTAGTACCAGAGTACAGTTCCTCACTGTGAATTTTCTTTAGGCTACGTTGTAGCCTAGAAAATTTTACGTTCGGAACAAAGTGATGCAGTGTCCCTGTCGTCGCAAGCTCCTCCATTGACTACTGCCCTACTTTATGCATTCGTACGAACTGGTGTTACTACGTATGTATAGTTCGGATTATTGTCTTGGCGAATGACAACAGGACCGTTTTGTTTTAAAAACAAGTGGATGTTATCGCCTGTGCTATGGCGCAAGATGTCAGAGATGTAGCGACCATTGAATGAGATTGTGAAAGGAGTTCCTTTAAATTCAACAGCTACGTCTTCTTTTGCCATACCGATTTCAGTATTTTGAGTAGACAATGTTACATTACTTTCAGCCCAATCATAACGAATCACGTTATAGCTGATATCTTTAGCCAACAAGGATACGCGGTCAACAGCACCAGCAAATTCGCGGCGGTCGATAACAGCGCTAGAGTCGAATTGGGAAGGAATAACCTTTTCATATTCAGGATATGTGCCTTCAATTAAACGAGAAATGATGTAAATCGATTCAAAGTTAAATACGATTTGTGTGCGGTTCCAAATGATGTTGATCATGGCTGGATTATCTGTTGGTAACAAACGAGATACTTCAGCCAACGTTTTTGTAGGAATAATAGCGCGCATTGGTGTAGTTGCTGGTTCATCGATAGTAATTTTCTTAACAGCCATGCGGTGTGTATCAGTGGCAACCATAGTGACTTCGTTTTCTTTAATTTCAAGAAGAGCACCAGTAAATACAGGACGATCTTCGTCTGTTGCAGCTGCGTAGTTTGTTAAATCGATGAGTTCTTTCATAGCAAAGCTATCAATGTTTACATGATCTTGGTCGTGAATTTGTTCAACCAAGGAGAAATCATCTGGATGTAATGTTACGAGGTTGAATTCAGAAGAACCTGATGTGATTGTTAAAGAATTGCTGTCCTCTGGTTTGTAAAGTTCAATAGTATCTCCAGGCAATTTGCGGATTAACTCTTGGAAATAACGGGAACCAACTACTAATGTACCAGGTTCTTTGATGTCGCCGTCGATGGTTAAACGAATACCGAGTTCAAAGTCGTTACCTTGCAACTCTACTTGGCCATTTTTTGTTGTCATGTAGATAGCGCCTGGTAAATTGGAACTTGTTTTATTTTGAGATACCTTTTGCAATACGTTGATTGCTTTTTGGAGATTTGCTTTTGGGAATGTAATATGCATATATAACTCCTTTTTATATATTGATTGCTAATATGTAGATTATCACTTTGTTTTATAATATTCTATGTTTAATAACTAATTCTTGTTTTTAATATTCGTAGATGCTCTATAGATATTCTGCGATAGATCTGTTTCTACTGGTTTTTTGATTGTTTGTTAGTTTTAGTAGTAGTAATAGTAGGGGCCTGTTCATATGTGTAAAAGTGAATTGGGGCCACTAACTGTGTGATTTTCGGTTGTGTATAACTATGTTGATAGTTTGTACCTACTTATCCACATACTCACAGCGGAGTGCGAGTTTTTGGATATCCACAAAGTTATGCACTATATATCCACAGAGTTATCCACAGGTTGTTAATTTCTGTTTAATTTCAGAACTATGCGTTTTAGTTTCTTCGTTTTTTTCAATTTCCTTCGTAATTTTATCGTACGCATGGAGAATTGTTGTATGGTCACGAGAGAAAGCAGCTGCGATTTGCGGATAACTTTCGTTGATCATATCGCGGCATAAATACATGGCAATTTGGCGTGGGAATGCGAATTGAGCCTTACGCTTCTTGCCGAGTAAGTCTTGCTTTTTAATATTGAAATAAGAACTTACAAAATTCTGGATGCTTTCAATATTAACCATGTTCACCTCTTCTGTGTGAACGAGGCCAGCCAAGGCTTGTTTTGTATATTCTAGGTCGATAGATTCAAGACGTTGATCGATGGATGCGGTGCCGATTAATTTGGTGAAAGCACCTTGCAACACGCGGACATTTTCGCTAAATTGTAACGCCACGTAGTTGATGGAGTCGTTATCGATGCGGATAACGCGATTTTTCTTATATTCTCGTTCCAGCAAAGATCTAAAGATGGCAATGCGTGTTTCTAAATCTGGATTTTCCATAGTAGCAATGTAGCCAGCTTGGAAACGAGAACGAAGACGGTCTTCGAATTGCTCCATATCGTTTGGCATCGTATCAGAGGTGAGGACGATTTGCTTGTTGTTATTTAATAACTCATTGAACGTATTAAATAGCTCAGTTTTCGTACTTTCACGACTTTCAAGGAACTGAATATCGTCAATCATGAGCACGTCGATGTTACGGAACGTGTTGCGGAATAATTTACCTTGGTTACGTTGCAATGTTTCGACGAAAATGTTCATAAAGTTTTCGCTCGTAATGGACATAACCTTCATGTGTGGATGATTTTCCTTGATGGCATTGCCGATGGCGTGCATCAAATGCGTTTTACCTAGACCTGATGGACCGTAGATAAAGAGCGGATTATAGTCGCCGCCTGGGAACTCAGCTACATTTTGAGCCGCCCCAAAAGGAATGCGGTTGGCGTTACCTGTAACGTAGTTATCAAAACGGTACGCTGGATTTAGGTTAGATAAGGATAAATCTACAGGTACATTATCAGACTGTAATGTAGGTGTTGTAGTTTCAACTGTTTTACTAGGCGCTACCATTGGCTCATCTGGAATATTCACAGGAGCTGGTGTGCGATCGATATAGACAGGCTCTTGATACACCGGTGTATAGAACTCATCTTGTTGAGCTTTTTCCTCTACCACAGGCGGTAATGGCATCGGTGGAGCCACTACTGGTGCATCATCGATGAGACTTTCATCAACAAAGGTAGTATCTACACTCTCTTGATTGAAATCAAATAACACCATATCCCGATGGGAACCGATAACCGTAGTAATAGCATCCTGCAAAGCCTTGCTGATCTGCGGCTGCTGATCGATTAAGTTTTTAACAAATGTTTGCATGACCCCAATATGGATCGAATGACTGTCGAGAGACATGGGAATCAACGATGACGTGACGCGCAAGTACAACGCGTCAGGCAAATGTTGCATGTTCTTTTTCGCCTCTTGCAATATATGCTCCCATATATTATTCAAATCAAATGATTGCATGACGTGCCTCTTGTGTATAACTATTACGATAAATGTGTATAACTTTAGGAATAATGTGTATAACTCTTGTGAAAGCTGTGGAAAAACCTGTTATTCCTGTGAATAACCTGTGCACAACCTGTGAATAAGTGAAAATAAAATTCTCTTCCAACCAGATAATAACTGACTTTATAGATTACACAGGTCAAAAGAGAAAAAATGTGGATAACCTTAAAAGTTATCCAACAAAAACTTATAAAAATATATACTTTTTCCTAATTTCAGTTATGATTGTACCAAAAAATCACTAGTTTGTCATTTATTCTGTGGATAACTTTTGATTATCTGAAGGAGAAATGTTAATAACTCAGTAATTACCTCATCTTTTGTTCATCAATTACTTTTGGGGGAGGACTGAAAACTACTTTTATGAAATTACAATTTGTATATGAACCATTTTTAACTAAGTAACGATGATTGATAAATCTAGTTTTTATCCATCTATTTTTATATTTGTTTCTAGATTACTTTTAGGAAGGGATTGATACTAATTTTCTCGCTCCATTCTGACGCAAGTCGCTTAAAAATTAGTATCAATCCCCTTTCTAACAATAATAGATAACCATATTAATAAAATAAAAAATAACTATCATCGTTACTAAACAATAAACTTCTGTTCATAAAACAAATTGTAATTTCATATGGCGTAGAGGAGGGAGAAAACCACATCTATTCCTCCCCTCTCTCCAAGTAGAGATCAAAATATAAATTTGTCTTATATAAAAAGATTAGAGTGTGAGTTCTTGTATTGCTGTAAATTGATGTTACGTTTACATCGTGTAGTGGTGTGTAAGTTGACATTAGGATTTACTTAGGGAGGGAATATAGGGTCCTTTTGAGCGACTTTACGCGTCGTATGGAGCGATGAAGGAGCCCTCTTTTGGAAACGTAACATCAATTTCTCCCTTTCCCTTCAAGAGGTTAAAAGGTAAAATTTGTTAAATCTTAGATCCGTATTCTGAAAGACTTTTAGATTTGCTATAAAAACTGATACTACTTTTTATACTGGTGGTAGGTGTTATAGTAGTCATTAGAATGTGTTGGGAGCAGGAATAGATGTGGATTTTTGACCGACTTACGTGTCGTATGGAGGGAGAAAACCACATCTATTCCTCCCCCTATAAAAGTAGTATCAGTTTTAAGTTCTATCGGATTTAAGTAAAATCTATATAAAAGTCTTTCAGAATAGCCCTAAAATATTGACAAATTTACGTTTTAACTCTATAATTACCCTGTTATGGTATAAGTAAAACAATACAAAATGACGAGGAGGTGTTTTACTAATGAAACGTACTTACCAACCAAATACTCTTTGGAGAAAACGTACCCATGGTTTCCGTGAACGCATGAAAACTATCGGTGGCCGTCTCGTTTTAAAAAGAAGACGTGCAAAAGGCAGAAAACGCTTATCTGCATAATATAATAGCTGTTAGGCAGGAGAAAAAACTTGGCGCTGCTGCCAAGTTTTTCTATTCTTAGGACTTAAGGACAATGCATATGGATTATTGCCTCGATAAAGCAAGACGACTGACGCACAATAATGAATATCGCCTTGTGTATAAGCACGGTAAATACGAAGTAGGCCGTATGTGTGTACTCTATCGTATGCCCGTGGCGAAGCAATCTACGCGCATTGGTTTTGTAACAGGCAAAAAGGTTGGTTGTGCAGTGGAGCGCAACCGAGCTAGACGCCTTATGAAAGAGGTATATCGCCTCAATCAACATTCCATTCGCGAAGGATATCATATCGTAATTGTTGGACGTGGCCCTCTGAAAAACGCTACCTACGAAAAAGCGGAAAAGGAGATTTTGTATCTCTTGCGAAAAAGCAAATTATTGGTACAAAATGATAAATAGGACCACAAGTTAGAGGCTTTGGTCCTTTTTGTGTATATGGAGATTTCTATGAAACGCTGTATAACAATGCTTTTACGACTTTTAATTAGGTTCTATCAGCTTGCCATATCTCCCTTAAAACCTGGATGTTGCCGTTATTATCCGACATGTTCCACATATACTCTGCAGGCCATCGAAAAATATGGTCCTTTGAAAGGTAGCTGGATGGGTTTAAAACGCATTCTTCGCTGTCATCCTTTCCATAAGGGTGGCTACGATCCAGTTCCCTAATCTATTGGGCTTAGGCTGGTTATGTGTTGTGTGAAAGCAACTTTCACCATTACCATTTAGCACAGATTTGGAAATACCTGAGCATCTGTATGGATGAAATTTAGACCATACCATAACGATATATAGATGCGCAAAGGACGATTTCGGACTGTATGAAAAAGGAGAAACAATGGAATTTTTAAGTAGTGTATTCCAACCTATCGTTGATTTAATGAGTTCTTTGGTAACTTACGCGTTCCAATTAACTCAAATGGTAGGTTATCCAAGCTACGGTGTAGCTATTATCCTTTTAACAATCTTTATTAAAGCGATTTTAGCACCACTTACTGTTAAACAAATTAAATCCATGAAGGCTATGCAAGAGTTACAGCCTCGCATGCAAGAATTGCAGATAAATACAAAAACGATCCTGCAAGATTGCAAGCGGAAATGGGTGCATTGTACAAAGAAATGGGCGTTAATCCACTAGCTGGTGCTTGCCTCTATTGGTGCAAATGCCATTCTTGATCGCTATCTTCTACGCTTTACAAGGCTATCCATACGATCAAAACTATGTACAATTCTTATGGCTTCCTAGCCTTGGCGAACCAGATCCAATGTACATTTTGCCAGTATTGAGTGCGGCGTCCACTTGGATTATGTCCAAACAAACTGGTAGCGGTGCAACTGGTGCTGCTGCGCAACAACAAAAGATTATGACAATCTTTATGCCTCTATTCATTGGTTACATCTCCCTTAACTTCCCTTCTGGCTTAGTTATTTACTGGATCGTATCCAATGTGTTCCAATTTGTGCAACAACATTTCATTTACAAAGGCTTAGAAGCTAAAAAATAGGAGACACTATGGAATTTATCGATGTATCTGCTAAAACCATTGAAGATGCCATTGCCAAAGGTGTAGCTCAATTGGCTGAAGATGGCCAAGAATTGGTTGAAACTAAAGTTTTAGAACAACCTTCTAATGGCTTCTTGGGCATTGGTCGTAAACCAGCAGTTGTGCGCTTATTCTTCACAGCTATGGCAAAAACTGCTACTGTGGAAGAAGTAGCTCAAGCAGAAGAACAATCTGTAGCTGTTGCTTCCAAGCCGGTTGCAACAAGTGAAACAGAAGTACAAGATACAGCAGTTGAAACTTCTGAAGGTGATGTTGTAGAAAAACCTTCTAAAAAGGAACTTTCAAAAGAAGATCAACAAGAAATTGCTGAAAAAGGTAAACAATTCCTCGATGATATGTTTACACAAATGGGCCTCACTGTAGTTATCGAAAAAATGATGACTAAAGATAAGATTACATTCCAAGTACACGGCGAAGATTTAGGTATTTTGATCGGTAAACATGGTCAAACATTGGATGCTATTCAATACTTAACAAATCTCGTGGCTCACAAGGATGTATCTGGCCACTGCCACATCGTTGTAGATGTGGAAAATTACCGTTCTCGCCGAGAAGAAACATTGGTGAATCTCGCGAAACGCTTGGCTTCTAAGGTGAAACGCAACCGTCAAAAGGTTTCCTTAGAACCGATGAATGCTTTTGAACGTAAAATCATTCACACTGCCCTTCAAGGGGATAAAAACGTTGTTACTAACAGTGAAGGGGACGAACCGTTCCGTCACGTTGTGATTACGTACAAAAAATAATATAGTGGTGCAGCTTTCGAAGTGACTGATATTCTCGGTTGCTTGAGGGCTGCCCCCTTTATTCTTTAGGTTATGGTGAAAGCTAACCTAAGTTAATCTTCGCATGCAAAGATTAGTTTAGTTTAACTTTCACAGGCGAAGAACATATACAAAAGCAAATAAATCAAAACGATAATCTTGATTTCATATGTCTTATGAAATAATAGATTATCGAAATACGGAGATTTTTATGTATATAGATGATACAATAGCGGCCATTGCGACGCCGCCCGGCATCGGCGGGGTTGGTATTATTCGGGTCAGCGGCAAGGATAGTTTTCCTATTGTAAATAGCCTGTTCAAGAGCGCTGGCACCGTTCCTTTGATGGACCGCCAAAACAGAACGATACAATACGGGACCATTGTGGACCCTGCAACGAACAAGACCATCGACGAGGTTCTTGTGTTATTAATGAAAGGCCCTCATTCTTACACGGCAGAAGATGTGGTAGAAATTCAGTGTCACGGCGGTATTGTGCCGGTTCGACAAATCTTGAAATTGCTCGTAAATCACGATGTGCGCATGGCAGAGGCCGGCGAATTTACGAAGCGCGCCTTTATGAACGGACGTATCGACCTCACCCAAGCGGAGGCGATCATTGATATTATTGAAGCGAAAACAGAGGACTCCCTCTCTCTCGCTGTATCGCAGCTGGACGGCACAGTTTCGTCCTTTGTAAAAGATGTGCGTGAACAGCTCATCGCTATGATTGCTCATTTAGAGGTAACCATCGATTATCCTGAGGAGGATATTGAGGACGTAACGAGCCAAGAGGTTCGCGAGCAATTAGAGCCTATTTTGAAAGCTATGGATGAACTCTTGTCCACAGCGAATACGGGACGCCTCATTCGCGACGGTATTACGACGGTTATTGTAGGCCGTCCAAATGCAGGTAAATCGAGCCTTATGAACGCTCTCTTGCGCGAAAACCGCGCTATTGTAACGGATATTCCGGGGACACGCGGGATAGTATTGAAGAATATATGACCGTAGAAGGCATCTCTCTGCGCCTCATCGATACGGCAGGTATTCGAGACACACAAGATACGGTAGAAGCCCTCGGTGTGGAACGGGCTCGCGATTATATTAATAAAGCGGATATCGTGCTCTGTGTTATCGACGGGTCTACTCCATTAACCCCTGAAGAAATCGAAATTTTGACCTCTGTTAGCGGTTTGAACACCATCGTACTCCTCAATAAGTCCGATGTGGCACAAGTCGTTACAGACGAAAATATTAAAGAACACGGTACTTTTACAGCTATTGAACGCATTAGTGCCAAAGAAGGCGAAGGCTCTGCAGTTCTCTCTAAATGGGTACAAGAACTCGTCTACGGCGGTCGCGTAAAACAAGACAACAGCGCCATGATCAGTAACGTGCGCCACATTAGCCTCATGGAACAAGCAAAGGCTCAAGTCGAACAAGCCCTCTCCTCCATCGACATGGGCATGCCAGTAGACTTTGTAGCTACTGACCTACGCAGCGCCTGGGAACTACTAGGCGACATCACGGGCGATACCATCCGTGAATCCATGATCGACGAACTATTCAGTCGTTTTGTTTAGGGAAGTAAAGCAGGGCAGTAGTCAGGAGGAGCTCGCGACGACAGGGACACTGCATCGCTTTGTTCCGAACGTAAAATTTTCTAGGCTACAACGTAGCCTAAAGAAAATTCACAGTGAGGAACTGGACTCTGGGCTACTTCGGTATCGTTTTTTGGTAAAATAAACTTTCACAATAAGATAAGAACAAATATAAGGAATTCAATTGATATGTACACAGTAGATAATTATGATGTCATCGTCATCGGTGGTGGTCATGCTGGTTGTGAGGCGGCTCTTGCCGCTGCCCGCATGGGTCATCGCACGTTGATGGCGACCATCAGTTTAGATAACATTGCGCTTATGCCGTGTAACCCTGCCGTGGGTGGTCCTGGTAAAAGCCATCTTGTTTATGAACTTGACGCTTTAGGCGGTCAAATGGGTATCAACGCAGATGCTACGGCTATTCAAATGCGTATGCTCAACATGGGTAAAGGCCCTGCAGTGCATTCCTTGCGCTGCCAATCTGATAAAATTAAATACCAACATTTGATGAAACAAACCATTGAAAATACAGAGAACCTCAATGTTAAGCAAATCATGGTAACTGAGCTTAAGGTTGAGGACGGCAAGGTCACAGGTATCGTTACAGAGCTTGGCGAATTCTATGGCGCTAAGGCTGTTATTCTTTGTACAGGTACCTACTTGAAAGGTAAAATCCTCATCGGCGATATCGATTATGTAGGTGGCCCAAATGGTCAACGCGTAGCAGAACATTTCTCTCAATCTTTGCTCGACAATGGCATTGAGTTGATGCGCTTTAAGACTGGTACGCCAGCTCGCGTAGATAAACGGACGCTTAACCTTGAAAATATGGAGGTTCAAGAAGGCGATACACATCATCACTCCTTCTCCTTTATGGATGAATGGATCAACCGCAATGAAGACGTATGTTGGTTGACGTATACTAACAAAGAAACGCATGAAATCATTACGAGCAATATTCACCGTGCTCCCTATGTATAGCGGTAAAATCGAAGGTGTAGGCCCTCGTTACTGCCCTTCTATCGAAGATAAAGTAGTGCGCTTTGCCGATAAAGAACGCCATCAATTATTCGTAGAACCAGAAGGTACTAGCACAAACGAAATGTACGTGCAAGGCATGAGTACATCCCTTCCTATGGACGTACAATATGCATTCCTTCGTACCATTCCAGGTCTTGAAAATGTAGAAATCATGCGCCCTGCGTACGCTATTGAATACGATTGCTTGAACCCAACGCAATTGACGCCAGCACTTCAAGTGAAACATATTGAAGGCCTCTACTCTGCTGGTCAAGCTAATGGTACATCTGGCTATGAAGAAGCAGCTGCACAAGGCTTAATGGCTGGTATTAACGCAGCTTGTGGCTTGAAGGTAAAGAACCGTTTATCCTTGCTCGCTCCGAAGCGTATATCGGTGTTCTCATCGATGATCTCGTAACAAAAGGTACAAATGAACCGTACCGCATGATGACAAGCCGCAGTGAATATCGTCTATTGCTTCGTCAAGACAATGCAGACATGCGCCTTACTGAAAAAGGCCGTGAAATTGGTCTTGTAAAAGACGATCGTTGGGCTAAATTTACAGCTAAAAAAGCTAATATCGAAGAAGCGATGGAGCTTTTACGAAACACACCTGTAAATCCATCTAAGGAAACGCAAGCCTTGCTTGAAAGCTTAGGTAGCCGATGCATTTGGTTTAAAACGCTATACTCCTGACGTAGAAGAAGCTGTTGATATCCCATTACTTATGAAGGTTATATCAAAAAGCAAATGGACCAAGTCGATAAGGTTCGTAAACTAGAAGAAAAAATTCTTCCAAAAGAATGGGATTAACACAAATTAAGGGCATCTCCCTGAAGCTCAACAAAAGCTCAATAAAATCCGCCCTCACTCCATCGGCCAAGCAAGCCGCATCTCTGGCGTATCCCCGGCAACGTATCTGTTTTGCTAATTCAATTGGAACAATACAATCGAAGCAAATAAAATATGGGATTCATATAAAAAAGCTAGTTAATCTTATGATTAACTAGCTTTTTGTGTTATAAGGCTTCTCTTTCTTGATGTTCATCAATTTCTCGACCTTCGCTCATATAGTCTGGAGTAAAGCCGTAATGTAAGTTCCCATTTTAAAATAATAGCCACATACATTTCTGTTTCTATTTCTCGTCATCACCTCCACATAAATTTCTGTTTCATGGGTACCACCTCCTTATTAATGGTAGTGTATCTATAAATAGGGTAATTAGCAAGTTTTTTATCTATATAAAAGAGAGCGACATTAGTAAGGGTTTGTATATTGATACGAATATTTATAAAATACATATTATTCTACGACTAAAATATGTACACTAGAGAAATACATTAAGTGTACATTTGAATAGACAATTTCTATATCGTTATGGTGATAGAAATAAACGTTCAATTTGTGATAAATGTATAAGGAAACTAAACAGATGTGGTAAAAGGTTAACAAAATGGTTTACAATTATTGATCGATTGGATGGTAAAGAAATTTTGATTTGCATTGAAATAGAATAAGGATTTGGAAATTTAACAAAAGGTTGAAAAAGCAGGTTAAAAAGATGGACCGATTTCTCAATTAATTGTTTTAAATGATAATATAGGTATAACATCTCTCCCTACCCTATTTTGTGTTACGCAGGTCCTATATTTTTATTTGTAAATGAGAATGAATTGAGAATATGCTATAATATAAAGAAAAATGACTTAAATATTTCGCTTATATGGTCATTTTATTAGTTTTCGTATATAAACTTATATAAAATAGATTAAAAACGCCGTATAACGCAAATTTTTGATTTTTTTAGCATTTGAAATTAGAAATACTATTTTGATATCTCATATATTATTAATTACATTGTTAATTACGTAGATTTATTTATATGATGAGCTATATGACATGAGTTTTATTAAATAAATGTGGATAGCTTTTACTTTATATAAATATCGAATAATTTATTAGGAGTACTTATGAAAGAGAAATACGATGTGCCTATAGCACCGAGTCTGAATTTGTTTCATACATGATGGAGCAAATGAGCCAATTTGGTTTGCCTTGTACGGAAGAGCAGGCGAAGGACTTTTATGTGTATTATGCGCGCATGATTGAAACAAATAAATATCTCAACCTCACGGGCATTACAGATATGAAAGAGGTTGTAGTGAAGCACATGATTGACTCCCTCTCCTGCTATGACTCAAATATTATTAAATCCGGCATGTCTATTATCGATGTAGGTACTGGCGCTGGTTTCCCTGGCATTCCATTGGCTATCTATGATCGTAGTCTCAAGGTCACTTTGTTTGATTCTTTGAAAAAACGTCTTACCTTCCTTGAATCCGTTATGGATGAGCTTAAATTGACGAACTGTACTACTTTACATGGTCGTGCCGAGGATCTTAGTCATCAAGATTATCGTGAAAGCTTCGATATTGCTACGAGCCGTGCTGTGGCACGTTTACCCATTCTTTTAGAATGGACTGTGCCCTACGTAAAAGAAGGTGGCTACGTGGTGGCTTTAAAAGGCGCTATTTACGAAGAAGAAGTGGGAGAATCCAATAAAGCTCTCAGCACATTAAAAGCTAATATTGAAGAAGTACGTATCGTTACTCTGCCAACCTTGGATGATAAACGAGCAATCCTGTACATCAAGAAAACAGGTAAAACACCGAAACAATACCCACGTAAGCCAAAAGAAATTAAAGACAAACCGTTAGTGTAATCTTTAAAGGGGAATATAGTTGCTTGTAAGCACAATATAAACAAATTCTACCTTATATAAACAACAAGAGGATGCAAATCTCTGATTTGTATCCTCTTTCTTTTTCCCTATAGTTATAAAAAAAGAACACTTTTCCCCTACTAACTATGGAGTCTGTGGGAAAGGTGTTCTTTTATAATTTCACAATGATTTATACGTGATCGATAATATGTAATGTTGTATCGATATCGTTTAAAGGCATAATATGTACGCCTGCAGCGATTTTTTTGATTTGTTCTAAGGTTTCGATAGCGATTTCTGTACCCGCTTCTTTACCGCCCTTTTCTACACGGTCTAGGATTTCTTGTGTAAGGTTAATCCCAGGCACTTTTTCATGTAAATATGTAGCCATTTTGAAGCTTTTAAGTGGAATTAAACCGAGCATAATAGGTACATCGAATTCAGACATTTTATCGATGTAGCGTTTTGCTTGTTCTAAATCGTAAATTGGTTGTGTTTGTACGAAGTGCGCACCATTTTTAATTTTAGCTGCCAATTTTTGACGTTCAATTTCTAAGTCTGGTGCACCAGGATTGCCAGTAGCACCGATGTAGAAGTTTGTAGGCTCATCTAAATCATTACCTGCCAAGTCTTTACCAGCATTTAATGTTTTAGCGATATTGAGCAAGCCCATGCAGTCTACTTCAAATACGGATTGTGCAAATGGGTGGTCCCCATTATCTGGTTTGTCACCAGTAAGGGTTAAGATATTATTTACACCGAGTGCTGCAGCGCCTAGTAATTCGGATTGTAAGCCGATGATGTTACGGTCACGGCATGTAAGGTGGAAGATAGTTTCAATGCCTTCGTTATGTTGTAACAAATAGGACAAGGAAATTGGGCTCATACGCATCTTAGACATAGGGCTGTCAGCGATGTTAATAGCATCTACTTTCCCTTTTAAACGCGCTGCTTGGTCAAATACCTTTTGAGCAGAACTACTCTTTGGTGGGTCTAATTCAACAGTGATGGTGAATTTCCCTTGTTGATGTTTCTCTCTTAATGTCATCATGTACCTCTTTATTACAAATTATTTCTCTAACGTTTCAAAGAAATCGTTAGCATGGTTAACTGCAGCGATACCGTCTTTAGCGTAGATATCTGCGCCAGCTTGGTCTGCGTAGTCTTGAGATACTACGGCACCACCAACCATGACCTTAGTTTTAAGGCCTGCAGCGCGGATAGCAGCGATAGTATTATCGATTTGAGGCATTGTTGTAGTCATCAAGGAACAGATACCAACGAGAGCCGCCTTGTTGTCCTTAATAGCTTGAACGATGACTTCTGGATCAACGTCTTTGCCAAGGTCAACGATTTTATAACCATTGTTTTCAAGTAAGGCCGCTACGATATTTTTACCTAAATCGTGGATGTCGCCTTTAACTGTTGCTACAACGACTGTACCTTTATCTAAACTTTCACTAGCAGGAATGATTTCTTTAATCGTGTTGAAAGCAGCCTGCATTGTTTCAGCAGCAAGCATTACTTGTGGCAAGAATAATTTACCAGAACCAAACTTGTCCCCTACTACGTTCATCGCTTCAGATAAGCCTTTTTTCGTAATATCTAATGGGTCCATGCCGTCTGCTAAGGCTTTTTTAACAAGCTCGACGATGGCTTCCTTCTCCCCTTGGATCTACAAGGATATTAATGGATTTGCGGAGCGGAATGGTGCGCTTGTTAAGCCGTATTCTTTAATGCAGCAGATGCCCATAATAGTTACTAATAATTGACGCATTCATAATATGGACGTTTGAGGCATACCGAAGGAAATGTTGGACAAGCCCATTACTGTTGGGAAGCCAAATTTCTCTTTATATAACTGTAATGTACGCAATGTTTGACGTGCACTATCTTCACCGCTGGCAAGTGTTAATACCAATGGATCAAGTAATAAGTCATGTGGTTGAAGACCATAGCCGTAAGCGCGATTTACGATGCTTTCAGCTAAAGCAACGCGGTCCTCTGCTTTTTCAGGAAGATCACCACTAGATATTGGCAAGCAAAGTAATGCTGCACCATAACGTTTAGCCAATGGCATAACGTGTGTGATGGACTCCTCTTCCCCATTTACGGAGTTGATTAGGGCGCGACCTGGATAGTTTTTAAGAGCTACTTCCATGGCTGCTGGATCCAATGTATCGATGGATAATGGAGTTTCAACGAGCATGGATAATTCGAAAATCGCACGCTCCATCAATGGCGTTTGGTCCATGCCTGCTACGCCCATGTTTACGTCGAGGATGTCGGCACCTGCTTCTACTTGGTCTAACGCATCGCGTAATTCTTGAGCCAGAATTTTACGGCCTGTAGGATTGATACGTTCACCGATGATAAGCGGTTTTGTATGATGACCTAATTCCAACAATTTAGTACGGCTTGTAATGATTGTTTTAGGTTCAATATGAGCACGTTCTTTAGGTGTATGTGCTTTCACAGCGTCGGAAATAGATTGGATATGAGCTGGTGTTGTACCACAGCAACCACCTACATAGGTTGCACCTGCATCTACGATTGGAAGCATCAATGGACCCATTTCTTCTGCTGTAAGTGGGAATACAGTTTGTTTGTTAATTAATTGAGGCATGCCTGCATTTGGTTGGCAGCTAATTGGCAAGTTTGTAACGCTAGCGATTTCCTCGATAAGTGGTGTAATTTGTTCAGGTCCAAGGGAACAGTTGATACCGATGATATCTGCACCCATTGCTTCTACGATAGTAGTTGCAACTGCTGGTGGTGTACCTGTAATAGTACGGCCGTCTTCACTGAAAGAAAACTGACAAATAATTTGTACATCTTCTTTTGTCTTCCCTGCTGCTTCACGAGCGTCAAGAGATGCTAATAAAGCGGCACGCATTTCTTGTACGTCGATGATGGTTTCAATAATAATGAAGTCTACGCCACCTTCGATCAATGCATCTGCTTGCTCGCGGTATGTGTCATAAATAGAGTCAAAGCTCATATTGCCTAGTGGTTGTAAGAAACGGCCTGTAGGACCCATAGAACCAGCTACACGGGCGGATGGTTTAACCTCTGCAATAGCCTCTTTTGCTACCTTTACAGCGGCAATATTGATTTCTCTTACGCGATTTTGTAAGTCGTAATCTTCTAATTTAAGACCACAAGCACCGAATGTATTTGTAGTAATAACATCACTGCCATGTTGTAAGTATTGAGCGTGAATATTCTTTACTACTTCTGGTTTTTCTACGTTAAATAATTCTGGACAATAGCCCTCTTCCAAGCCTGCAGCTTGAAGCATTGTGCCCATAGCACCATCAAATATATACATAAATATCTTCCTTTATCATCCTAAATTTTGAAATGTTTCACGTGAAACATTATTCTGTTGGTTGGCCTTTCATAGCAATACCAGAGGCTTCAGCTGTTGTTTTATTACAGCCCTCTTCTCCTTCGTTATTTGTGGTTACCGAGGCCTTTTCTGGTAATTTACGAGATGCACAATCCTTTTGAGAACAAGATGTACAACCACGCTTTGTATTGATATCTTGGTCAGCTGGCATTAAGCCAATGATAGCTGTTACAGATTTACGTGGGAACAATAAATAGTTCTCCGTTACTTGCAAACCAATCATCTCTGTTTTAATAATTTTAGCTAATTGAGGCTGAATTTCTAATGGCCAGTTACCGTAACCAGGACTAAAGCGCCATGTTGGTTTATAACCTTGTTTTTTAGCGATGGTATTGATAACTTCATTAACTTGATCAGCTACTTGTTCTACTGCTGTGGTAGCCGCTGCATCTAATAGTAATCCTACAGTATAATTGCCTTGTTTAAAAAGTTGTTCGCTGCGGATTTCTACATCTTCGCCTACTGTCACGCCTAATACATAGACTTTTGTAGACTTTTCTAAGTGTTTTTCAATGATGGAACCTTCAATTTTAAGCGGTGGATTGCTCAAAATTGTCTTTGTTTCTGCATCATAATCATATTCTTGATATACACCTTTAGGTGTAGCTAATAACTGAATTTCTTTACATGCTTCATCCACATATTGTTGAGGGAAATCCTCTGCATGACGAAGTCCTGCGTATCGTTTTACTTCTGCTTTATCGATGGCAGGAAGCATTCCGTTATAAATGGGCATGGAAACGCCTCCTATTCAAAATAAAAAGCTCTGCGTATCCGTAGAGCGTGTACTTAATCTTTAGTATATTGTATATAGATCAGTTAAAACTTAAAATTTACTGATTTTATGCCTATAAATATAATTACTATCTAATTAATAGTATATAGATATCGATAATACCTGTCAAAGTATATAGGACCTGTATTCTCATATAATTTAGTTGCATATTGATATAACTTAAAGCTATATCAGATTACATTTTAATCTTAAAAGTTATCATTGGTAATAGTATAGATGTTTTAGACTGTTACGATACCTAATATTATTATAGTTTTATATTTAATTGTTTCACGTGAAACAATCTAATTATTTTATCTGTAAATTTGGATCAAGATATTAAATTTTATTTTTAGTAGTGATGTTTGATTATTAATTGTAATCTTAATGATAAATTTTAATAAATTGTAATCTTAATAAATTGTAATCTTAATGATGTTTTGTAATAAATTGTTTTTCTAAATGATTTATTTTTTTTGACTGAAATATTTTCATTGGCCTAATTTTGATTTCTAATTAATTGTTTTTAGATAAATTTTGAATGAAAAATTTTTGTATAAATTTGGATGATTGGTATATGTTTATATACTAAAATGATTTTTTCGTTATAAAAATTTTTGTATTAAAACTATATATTAAAAGAGTAAATTTTAGTATTTGTTTTTATTAATTATAAATGTTTCACGTGAAACATTTACGTATATGTTTTAAATCAAAATTTTAATATGAAAAAGTAAAGATAATTTGTTTCACGTGAAACAATTCAAATTATTATAGTAGCTTTTGAGAAATACGAAATAAGGTTTAAAAATAAGATTTAATCATATTATTTGTTAATATATAAATATGTGAATTATTAAATAATGTAGTATATGAATAAAAAATAGATATTTTTTTGGAAATTTGATATTGTAATTAGTATTTGTAAATTATCGTTGTTTACGTTAAAATTAGAAAAAATATTATGAACGAACATTAAAGGTTAATTAAGTGGGCAAATTATAGCTATTACTAATCAAAAAGGCGGTGTAAATATGTGTATTACAACGACAGTGAATTTGAGCGGAATTTGATTTGTAATTACCGTAATTATCGTTGTTTTATGTTATAATTAAAAAGAAATATTGTGAACGAACATGTGAGGTGAATTAAGTGGGCAAAGTTATAGCTATTACTAATCAAAAAGGCGGTGAAAAAGATGATTTAGAACTCTGATGCTGGTAAAAAAGTATTCTTGTTGATCGATGGTGAACCTATTGCTGATATTGTTTAGCCTACAATGCTTAAAAAGCTATTTGTATTGCGCCTGCAACAATTCAATTAGCTGGGCAGAAGTGGAACTAGTTTCAGTTGTTTCACGTGAAACAATGTTGAAAAAAGCATTGGCACCAGTACGTGACGAATATGATTTTATCATTATTGACTGTCCGCCATCCCTTGGCTTGCTAACATTAAATGCCTTTACAGCAGCAGATAGCGTACTAATTCCGATTCAAAGTGAATTCTACGCATTAGAAGGGGTTAGCCAATTAGTAAAAACTATAACAATTGTGCAACAAACATCTAATAAAAATCTTGAAATTGAAGGTGTTTTGTTAACTATGTTTGATGGTCGTACGAATTTATCTATTCAAGTTGCTGATGAAGTGAAAAAATTCTTTGGTAATAAAGTATATAAGACTATTATTCCACGTAATGTACGTCTCAGCGAAGCTCCAAGTTATGGTGAACCTATTATCGTATATGATCCAAAATCTAAAGGGGCGGACGTATATACTAAACTAGCTAAAGAAGTGATTAAAGCTTCAAAAGATAAATAGTTCAATAGATAGCTAATTGTTTAGTTAAATAGCTAAAATGACTAGACTAATACCTTGTCTATTAAATAATTGAGTGTTACAAATTGATATATAGTCGCATATGTAAGGTGAGAGAGGTTAGTTATGCCTAGAGAAGTAAAAAGTAAGAAAAGTAAATCATCCGGCTTGGGGAAGGGCCTTGGAAATTTAATGAAGGTAGATACGGTAGAGTCTGTATTGCCTGAAAAGGAGATTCACGAACTACCAATCTCCGAGTTAGTTCCTAATGCAGATCAACCTCGTAAAAGTTTTGATGAAGATAGTTTAGCAACATTAGCTGAATCTATTAAAAACCTTGGTATTTTTCAACCAATTGTAGTACGTAAACAAAAGAATAAATACCAAATTGTAGCTGGTGAACGTCGTTACCGTGCTGCTATCATTGCAGGTCTTGAGACTGTACCAGTTATTGTAAAGAAATATAATACAGAAGAGATGACAGAAGTGGCCCTCGTTGAAAATCTACAACGTGAAGGCTTGGATCCAATTGAAGAAGCTTTGGCATACCAAGGTTTAATGGATACGTATAAACAAACTCAAGAAATGATTTCTGCTCGCTTAGGTCGCAGTCGTTCTTATATTGCAAATATGGTTCGTTTGTTAAAATTATGTGATTCTGTACAAAAAGATCTCATCGAAGGCGACTTAACAGTTGGTCAAGCGCGTCCATTGTTGGCATTGCGTAGTGCAGCACAACAAATTGAAGCTGCTGAACGTATTAAAGAGGGCGAGTTAAGTGCTCGTCAAGCAGAGGCCCTTGTAAAGTCTATGCAAAATAAGACACCCAAAGCTAAGAATGCTAAGCCACAAAGTACTGCAGAGGTACGTGCTCTTATGGACCGTTTAAAACTAAGCTTAGGATCTCCTGTAAATATTAAATTCCGTGCTGGTAAAAAGGTTCAAGGTAAGATTGAAATTGCCTTCTCCTCTGAAGCAGAATTAGAACGTCTCATTGCTTTTATGGATGGTCAAGATAATACAGACGATACTGAAACAGTAGAATTTAGAGTATAATTGATATACTTAAATTCGAATCGAATTATGTGAATTTAGTAATGACAAACCGATAACAATTCTGTATAATGTAAATACAATTTACAATCCACGGTAAAAGCGTAGTCTACGGACTGCGCTTTTACTGTATATAAGGTATTTTATTGAGTTATAATAATATTGTAAGATAACTTAGTAGATCATAATACATCATAATAAATCATAATAAATCATAATAAATCATAATAAATTATATATATGTTGTAAGATGATTAACTATATTTTGTAAGAAATACAAACGTTAAGTAACAAGGATAGACTATGGAACAAACACCTAAAGCAAACCGCGTGCATATAGGCTTTTTTGGTCGTTGTAACGCTGGTAAGTCTACATTGATTAATATGTTAACAGATCAGCCTGTATCCCTTGTATCTGAGGTGGCAGGAACAACGACAGACCCAGTGAGTAAATCCATGGAGATTTTGCCACTAGGACCTGTAGTAATTACCGATACAGCTGGTATAGACGATACAACTGAATTAGGTACATTGCGGATGGAGAAAACAGAAGAGGTTGTGAAGAAGATTAACCTCGCTGTTTATGTACTTCGAGCTGATGAAGAACCAACTACTGATGATATGCATTGGTTAGGCCTATTAAAACAAAACAATGTACCTATTGCATTATTTATAAATGAAATCAATGCAGAAATTGATAAAGAAAATGATAAAGAAAATGATAAAGAAAACAACATAGAAAATAAAACAGATGCATCTACTTATGTAGAAACTCATAAGGGATTATCTGAATTAGCTACCGTGATTGGGTCTGCTGATTTTACATCTAAAGCTAAACGTTTAGAATTACTTGATCTCTTGGGTGGGTTAACACCACTTGATGTAGAAGGTGATCAAACTCTATTACAAGGCCTAGTAGAAGAGGGGGATACTATAATTCTTGTATGTCCTATCGATAGTGCAGCGCCAAAGGGCCGTCTCATTTTGCCACAAGTACAAACCATTCGAGAAATTCTCGACTATAAAGGCTTAGCGCTAGTGTGCCAAACAGAAGAGTTACCAGCTATGATCAACTCTCTTAAGAACCCACCTAAGATGGTTATCTGTGACTCGCAAGCTTTTGATCGCGTCGATGAGTTAACACCTGATACAATTCCGTTGACATCATTCTCTATTTTGATGGCCCGCTTTAAGGGCAAATTACAAGATTTAGTAGCTGGTGTAGAAGCGATTAAGAATTTGAAAGCAGGCTCTAAGGTTCTTATTAGCGAAGGTTGTACACATCGTCGTCAATGTGATGATATTGGGACTGTAAAAATTCCTAATCTCCTTAAAAAGCAAGGTCATACAGATTTACAGCTAGAATTTACGAGTGGGGGCGCCTTCCCAAAAGATGTATCCCAGTATGATTTAATCATTCATTGTGGTGCTTGTATGCTCACACGCCGCGAGGTGTTACGACGCATTGAATGTGCCGTTGTACAAGGTACGCCAATCGTAAATTACGGTGTACTCATAGCGGCTCTACATGGTATACTAGAACGAGCGATAAGCCCATTTATTGACGAAATAAAAGGGTAAGTATAATTAATCTATAATTACACATATTAAATTGAATTGTATGCAGTCATTTAACTTTCACAATAAGAATGGTATAATTAAGTGTTGGAGTTTGAATGATTGTATAGGAAGGAATATACATGTTCGAATCGATTCAACCGTGGATTGGCATGGCGACCATCATCCTTGTAATAGCGTTGTTAGTGTATTGTGTAATCTTGCACATTCGCTTGGGGAGCCTTAAAAAGAAATATGATTTCTTTATGCAAGGGGACAATGGTGCGAGCCTAGAACGTAAATTATCTGTAGAGGTTAGCGAAATTCGCGATGCTGCTAAGGGTCTTGAGACTATGATGACCGAACAAGCGGCGATCCGCAATATTCAAAGCAATACGATACAAAAAATTGGCTTTGTTAAATATAATGCCTTTGAAAATATCGGTAATGATTTGTCTTTTGCGCTTACATTACTTGATGGCAACAATAACGGTATCTGTATCTCCAGTATTTACGGTCGTAGCGAATCCCGTATTTTTAGTAAACCTATTGTGAAAGGTAAAAGTCTCGTAAGTCTTTCACAAGAAGAATTAGAGAGTTTGAACGAAGCGTTGGGCGAGCGCACCAATGAGGAAGCGTTAACGAGCGCCATCGTTTCTAAATAAGGAAGGTTTGTATTGAAAGTACCGGCATTTATTTCAAACAAAGTTGAAAGAAATGGTGACAACTGCATATTGACATTAACAACCAAGCAAGCGAAGATTGCAGCTATTGTAAGCTCTATTATAATTATCGCCGCATTGGTTCTCGGCATTTGGGGCATCGTGCGCCAAGCTGAGGTTGTGCAATTACGTCAACAGACACAATTACAATCTGAACAGTTGAAATTGTTACAACAAAAGACAGATGTTTTAGATAAGAAAATTCAAAACTTAAATCAAATTAGCGAAGAAAACAAGCAAATGCTGAAGGGCGCTGAATCTGGCACACCATCTCAAGGTGGCGGGGACGGTAGCGACCCAAAGCAGCCAGCCGCTGATGAAAGCGAAGTAAAGACGCTGACGGCGGCACAATTATCAGCTCGTCTATCCAAAATGGACAAGGACGCACAAAAATTGCTCGTTAGCTTCTATACAATGCGTAATATCCTTCGTGATGGTGGGGCGCAAGACCTTATAGCTATGCAATCTATTAACTTCTCTGCTGGCTCTGGTGGTGTTACAAATAACACTACACCAAGTATCTGGCCGAGCAAGGGCGTTATTACCTCTCCATTTGGTAGCCGTGTGGACCCTGTAACGGGCGCTATCGGTGCATTCCACGAAGGGGTAGATATTGCGGATGACTATGGTACACCAATTGTGGCAACAGCTGCGGGCGTTGTAACCTTTGCAGGTTATACAGACGGCGGTTATGGTAACCTCGTTGAAATCGACCACGGTAATGGCTTCGTAACCCGTTATGGCCATAATAGTGCTGTATTGGTAACTGTAGGTATGAGTGTAAAACAAGGTCAAACAATTGCCTTGATGGGCAGTACTGGTAAAAGTACAGGCGCTCACGTTCACTACGAGGTACGACTCAATGGATCTCCTACAGATCCTATGATCTTCTTACCAATTAGTAACTAACATAAAACATAATTTATAGGACAAAGAACTTGTTATGCGTGCAAATGCACTAATAGCAAGTTCTTTTTCTTTATTTTTGCATATATATATTGTAAAATAAAAGTATATGAACGGAGGTATATCTATGAAGGCCTATGTACAAGTTTATACCGGCGAAGGCAAGGGCAAAACGACCGCTGCTATCGGTTTAGCAATCCGTGCCATCGGTGCTGGCAAGAAAGTCCTCTTTTTGCAATTTATGAAATCTAAAGTATATAGTGAACATACTATTTTACCTACCTTACAGAATTTAACCTTAGAAACCGTGGGTAAGCCATTCTTTATCATCAAAGAAGGGATGAAGAGCAAGGATGAACTCGCTAAATGGGGCGATGAAGTCGTTGTCTTTGAATCTGGCAATCCGCCAAAGGACTATGTAGCGCTCATTGAAAAAGGATACGAACGCGCACTGGCTGCTATTAGCAGTGGGGAGTACGATCTCGTCGTTCTTGATGAATACAACATGGCGCTCTTCTTTGAACTCATTACATGGGATAAAACAAAGGCTTTGCTCGATGCTCGTCATCCAGAAACGGAACTCGTATTCACAGGCCGTGGGGCTCCTCAAGAATTAATCGACGAGGCAGACCTTGTAACGGAAATGAAAGAGGTTAAACATTACTACCTTCAAGGCGTAATGGCTCGAAAAGGTATTGAAAACTAATCATAGGTACACCTAAGGAGGTGATGTGGTTGAGTACAGTGGCTATTGTGGCCCTCGTTATTGTGGCCATCATTGCAGCACTCATCTTGATTATCCTACTGACACCAATCACATATAGCATCGAAGTTGACGGACGCTCGCCATATCGTGGCGAGGTGCGCGTCAAATGGCTGTGGCGTGTATTTTCACTGCATCTAGCATATTTGCAGGACAAACCATTTTTTAAGGAATTATACATTTTGGGCATGCTCAAGATTGGTCCTGTGAAAGACTATGAAGAATGGCTTGAAAATCGCGTTGACGAAGAATACCAAAAAGTTGTGGACGAAGACGATGATATGTCACAAGCAGAGGCCTTTGCTAAGGCGATGCAAGGGGGCGGACAAGGTCCTTCTGCAAGCTCTAGTGGCACTAGCTTTGAAGATTTGAAGAGCTCTCAACGTTCTGACGCTACCTTTGGTGATGAAGAATCACCAGGGGCTGGTAGATCTGAAAATCCAAATGAACGCATTGAACGTCCTGAACAAGTTTCTAAGGATATGGATGCACAGGCTCGAGCTGATCGGTATGACTCCATTCAGCAAGATCCAACATCCCATATTAAAAGCGATGACGAAACAGTGAGCCGCGTTACTTTTAATAGTGACGGTTCTATCAAGGAAAAGGTATTTACGAAGGTGAAAGACCTCAAAACGACGGTTAAACATCGTTTTGAAAAACCAGATCCAAACGATCCGGTAGCATCATTTAAGTCTAAAATTCCTACATTCTGGTTCATGAAACATGTACAAAATACAGAATTATGGCACCAGCTATTCCTTGTTTCGAAGCGATGCTATGACCACTCTAAACCACGCGATGTGGCCATAGAAGGTCGATTTGGTATCGGTGACCCATATCGTATGGGGATTATCGCATCTATGCTGTACAGCATTTGGCCTGAACAAGCTGAGAACATCGAGCTCGATTATGTAAATTGGGCCGGTGAAGGTAGCGGCCATATTAAAGGGCGCATCATTTTAGCTGTCATGGCTTGGCATGGTACAAGATTTTTGCTATCTAAACCAATGCGTTCCCTATTGGGTGAAAGCGCTCGCGTCTTCTGGGTTAAACGGAAGGAAGCTAAGCAGTTAGAAAAGCTGAAAGCCGAACAAGGTCAAACAGCGTAAGGATATATTAAGTCAACTAAGTAAATGAGCTGTATTAAGACAATATATAAGGTCTACAAATAATGTATATGTCATATAGAAGTAAATACATAGTATAAAAACCTAAGTATTGAACGTACAGCAATGATACTTTCACAAAAAGCGGAGGTACTGTGATGGAAAACAGTAATGTAAAAGAGAATTTGGAAGTCCTATTCGAGAAATTCAAAAATATGATTAAGGTGGAAACTGTAGTAGGCGAAGCTGTGCAAATCGGCGATACTACACTTGTTCCATTCGTAGACGTAACATTTGGTTTCGGTACTGGTACAAACCACAACACTGCTAATAAAAACCACGAATGTGGCGGCGGTGGCGGCGGTGCCAAAATGGAACCAAGCGCTATCCTCGTTATTAAAGGCGAACGCATTGAGTTGTTCAACATTAAAGGCAACCCTTACAGCAGCAGCTTCGATCGTCTTATCGGTTTGGTGCCTGACCTCGTGTCCAAATTGAAATCCGATAAATACATTTATTTGAACGATGAACAATAATTCGACGTCGAATTATAAATAATAGGTGAAAGCCGTAATACCCACATGTGTGCTCTGAATATGTCCGTAGCGACTGCTATTATAGCTTCAGAGTATACTTGTGGGTATTATTTTAACTTCTATAGACTTTCATAAGCATTTCATAGGGCTTTATTATGCTATGTAACATAGTCTTGTGAAAGTTAGCGAGATTTGTTATAGTAAAAATAGTACACTATTGGATTGTATAGTGACACTTTTATTTCGAGGAGGATTTCAGATGAAATTATCTAAAAAATTAACTACCCTAGCTATCGTTGGTGCTATGTCTGCTACTGCTGCAGTAGCAAGTGCTGCTAACATTGGCTTAGTAAATATGAGCCAAGTAGTAAATAGCTACCCTGGCTATGGTGCATTAGATATGAAAATGCAACAAGTAGACGCTCAATACCGTCCACAAATTGAGAAAAAAGTACAAGAAATTGAAAAAATTCAAGATCAAACTCAAGCAGAAGCTGAATTCAATAAATCCGTAGCTCCATTGCTTCAAAAAGAAAACGATGAAATCAACAAAATTGCTCAACCTATGATGCAAGCAATTCACAATGCAGTTGAATCTATTCGCGTTGAGAAAAAAATGGATGTAGTATTGGATGATCCATACACAATCCGTGCGGCTGACGCTAACAGCAAAATCGAAAACATTACTAACGAAGTAATTAGCCGTCTTAAAAAATAATACCGGCTAAAAAAATAATATGAAATGGCCCCTTGTCTGGTTTCAGATAAGGGGCTTTTGGATTTAAAGGACTTTTATAGTAATATAGAGAAATATATTAACAGAAGTAGTTTGCATAGAAATAACATATTGGTTACAGCATTATATAGGTGTTTTCTTTAAAATAGATTAGCTTATTTCAAATAAGGAGTGAGATCTAATGAAAGATTTTAAAGCATTAGCCACAGAGCGGTATTCAGTTCGAAAATTTGATACGAAGCCCGTTGAGCAAGAGAAGTTAGATATCTTGTTAGAGGCAGCGAGATTAGCACCTACAGCTCATAATTATCAGCCGCAACGCTTACTTGTGCTGAATACGACAGATAGTCTTAATAAACTAAAAGACTGCACTAATGGCCACTTCAATGCGCCGTTGGCGATTATTGTTTGTTATGATAATACAGTGAGTTGGAAACGGGAATACGATGATGCGGATATGGGCGTTGTAGACGCTAGTATTGTAGGTTCTCACCTCATGTTTACCGTGGCGGATATAGGTCTAGGAACAACGTGGATTGCTCATTTTGATCCAGCTAAAGTACGAGCGGCCTATAATTTGCCAATAATATCATACCTGTAGCGATATTCCCAATCGGTTATCCTCATCCAGATTGCGTACCGGCACCGGGCCATACAAAACGCTTTGATGTAAGTGACTTTACAATCTATAATTCCTTTTAATTTCTTTAAAATGTAAGCTCTATAAAATGTAAGCACTACAGAATTTAAGTAATACAAAAAGGCGGTTAATCAATTATGATTAACCGCCTTTTCTAATAGTGTTTGTAGGTTCTGTTAGTATTTATTCAGGTTTGTGAATAAGGTTTACTACGAATTCGCTGTCTTCAACAAGTGTTGCTTGGATGTAGTTGTCGCCGTTGAATTCTAATACTTGGCCTGGTACAAGTACGTGTTCTTCAGTTTCGTTAAGGAATACTTGTACTTTACCTTTAACTACTGTAAAGATTACATTTGCTTCTGGGTGATTGTGTTTTTCAACTTGTTCACCAGCTTTGCCGCCTTTTTTTACGATTACATAGTTAGGACCTTGGAATAATAAACCTAATTCTTGATTAACTGTGCCTGCCATAATAGACCTCCTAATTCTAGCTTTTTATTTTTGAAAGCTGACGCTATCACTTAATTAAATTAACTTATGTAATTACCTTATGTTTATATTATAAATGATATTGCTTATCAATGCTGTGCCTATAGCTACAGTTTTGAAAAAATATATAGAAAATATTTAACATGAAAAAACGAACGTAAATTACAGCTTCGTTTTTGTCAGGGTTATCGTTCGTTTATAGTCATTACGAAACGAAGAATCATTATTTATTTTTTCTTAATGGTATATAAACGTGTGCCGTTTTCTTCAGTCGTTACAAGTTCAAAGTTAGGATCTACCGCTTTTACAAAGGCTTCGAACCATGTTTGGTACGCAAGTGCCATGAACTTAGGATCAACGCCTGCTGTACGCCAGTAGCCTGCTTGTAATCTGTGATCGCCAACCCATGTGAATTCGTCAGGGCTTTCAGAAACAACTTGGTCACCACCATCGCAAGGCATGCCATTTACGTAGAAGTTTTGCAACGCATTGTAAATCGCTGGAGCAGTGTGTTCCTCAAGATTGTCTTGCGCCACAACGCCACATGCTTGGCCTTGTACAGCAAACGCATCAAGAATAGCTGTTACTACGTTCACCGCTTCGTCGCCGGAGTTAGTGTCGAGCAAATCTTTGATGAAAGCTGCTTCGCGAACAGATGCGATGTTAATTTGGTTGGACAACCAGCCATGGATATTGCCATGATCGATGATGTTTTCAAGTGGAATACTTGGATTGATTGGCTCGCCGTAAGTATCTACGGAGATGGAGTGCAATTCCTCTGCCAAATCATCAACAACCTTAGTTGTTTTCTCTAAAATCAAGTTTTCACGCTCACGAGCAATTGAATTTTACGATATAACCAGTAATGGATGTGACCTAAGAATGCGGACATATTAAGCTCCTTTTCGTGCTGTTTCTAATTTTTGAACTAAATCGTATACATTAACACCGTGAATTTCTGCAGCTTGCCATAATGGTTCAGCTGTAGAAGATGGGCAACCAAGGCAACCCATGCCGATGCTTTGTAACACAGGTACAACATTTGGATATGTATCTACGATATCGCGAATGATTGTATCTGGTGTAATAGGGGCACCTGCTTCGAGGCGTGGTGCTTCTGGTTCAGGATCGTTACCATGACCAGGCAAGAACACAGCTGGTTCGTCGGATTTGCTTTCAGCTGGAGCACCTTCAAGGTCGCCTAATACAGCTGCTTTGAAAGCCTCTAAACCAATGCGGTCAATGAATTCGCCCATGCGCTCGATTTGTGCATTTTCTTTATAGTATGCAATGATACGATCTACTAATGCAAGAGCTTCTTTTTCAGTTGTTACTTCAGCGATGAGGTCGCCGATGCGTGGATGAGCACCGCCGCTACCGCCAGCGTAAACATTCCAGCCCTCTACAGTACCGATAATACCAACATCTTTCATGCGGCTTTCAGTACAAGAGTTAAGACAACCGGACACGCCGATTTTCATTTTGCTTGGCATTTCTTGAGACAAATATTTGCGCTCAATTTGCATGCCAAGATGTACGCTATCTTGTTTAGCACGTTTACAGAATGTAGTACCTGGGCAGATTTTTACGCTGCGCACGCGATTAGATAGCACGTTTACAGAATGTAGTACCTGGGCAGATTTTTACGCTGCGCACGCGATTAGATACCACGCTGGCTCCATGCCGAGCATTTCCCAAGCTTTATCTACGTCTTCTGCTTTCAAATTCGTAATCATAATGCGTTGGCTGCCAGTCAATTTAAGAACGGCGCCGAACTCATTAGCTACGTCGATATATTTTTGTAATTGTTCAGGTTGAATGAAACCTGCAGGAACGCGAGGTGTAATTGCATAACGGCGTTGACCGTTTTTAATGCGTTGTAAATTTGCTGCAATTTGTGCCATATTAAATCCTTTCTCGAGCCCTCTCTGCGGAGAATTGTGGCTAAAACTACTTAGTTAATCTATATGATTCTTTGTTTGTAAAAATATACGCCATTGGGTTTTGTGAAAGCTTCGCACGTATACGAACAGCGTGATGAGATCAACTAGGCGATGCCTCATCAAAACCCGGCGTAACGATCAGTACGGGTATTAAATACTGACCCGATGTTCTAGTATAAACTATTTTAACACGTAATAATGTAACCTAAGCTACAAAAATGAAAAATTTCAATATTAATTATTAATAGCATATATGATTTTTGATACTACATAGCGTTATTAAATTTACCCAATTGGTAAATTATTTATTTACATTTGTATTTGAAGAGGTATAATAGAATTAACCTACTAGGTAAATTATTATAAATGGCCATTTATATTGTATCAACCATTCACTATGATTTGAGAGAGTCGGTGACATATTGGATATACGATATAAGAATAATAAGATACGTAAGGTATGTACAGATATTAATGTAGCACAGAAAAAATATAATCTTAAAATGACAGTAAAACTATATGAACGGTTTTAGCTACATCTATTGAAACATTAATTTTTTTGCGATTAGGAAGATGCCATCCTTTATATAGATCGATTAGGACAATATGCTATGGATTTAATCCATCATTATATAGGAATTTACTAATATGGTAAACTTAGATATTGTAGAGATCCAGAAAAGATATCAGATAGAATGTAAAAAGTATGAATTTATAGAATGGACATTTATAGCGATAGAACCATTACTAAGAGGTTTAGAGAGTAGGTACAGGATTGGAATGCGTCTAACGAATATAAGTGAGAAAACAGTTTTAAGCAATGGAGATAATTACTCAGATGTGATATTAGCGTGGAGGTGTAAAACTCATTTAAGAATTATTTAAGCTTTGTTTATGCTAAGCTATTTGGATCGTTGAAACGAAATTGTGAAGGTCAATTCTACAACCTTTTGGTTATGCAAAAAATTAGCTATCGTTTAGAAACGAATGAAGCTATTAAGGATATAATTTACAGAAGTTTACACTAGTAGCTTCAAAAATGTTTGAGAGATCATTAGATGTAGTTACTAAGAAGGATATGGAAAAATAAAACCTTTTATTTATACCGGTGGAAAGACAAAAAGGAGGTTTTAGTAGATGTGGTGTATTATTGTGTATTTGAATTATTAACAATCTACATGTATACCTATTCCAAAGTGAACTCCATTAATGGTGGTATACTTACGGAGGATTGATGCTTTTGTGTTATTAGGTGTAGCGCAAGAATTTGAAACGAGATCTACAACGTATCGCAAAGCAAAATGATCCTGTAACTGTGGTGAATTATTAATTCAGATTTTGTAAATATGTAAGGTTACTTCTTAGGATTTTCTTAGGGCATTCACATGCAATTTGTAAGGACTTTCAAAGTACAATCCGTAGGACTCTCATCCTGTAACAAAATAGCGTATAATAGACACATAGTTATTATTGATGTAGGAGATACAATGAAAGTCCTTTACGATACAATTTTAAAAGCGAAATATACAGGTCGCCCGAACCGTTTTGTGGTGACCTTAGATTTAAATGGTGAAAGCGTGCTCGCTCATTTGCCAAATCCTGGTCGTATGTGGGAGCTCTTGTTCGGGTGTAACGATGTACATTGTGCCTCACGATAAACCTGATGCAAACGAAATCGGTGTCGATGAGCCTCGTTAAGATTATGCTCGATACCAACTACAGTAATGATGTAGCGCAGCATTTGATTGAAAATAAACTCATCCCTGGCTGGGAGGAGTGGCGCGTTGTAAGGAAGAGTACGGTTAAACTACATGGCACATCATCACGGTTTGACTTGCTCCTCACCAATGATAAAGGTGATGAGTTCCTGTTAGAGGTTAAGTCTTGTACGCTATTCTCCAAAACTGGTGCCATGTTCCCTGATGCCATTACAGAACGAGGGCGCAAGCATTTATTACATTTGAAAGAACTACAAAACGAAGGCTACCACACAGGGGTTCTATTCCTCGTACAATGGGATAGAGCGCAGTGGTTCTTGCCGGACTACCATACAGATTTGGAGTTTGCCAAAACCTTTAAAGAGGTAGCCCTTCTTTAGACTGGAAAGCCGTTGCGGTAGCGTGGGATGAGACTTTTACCATGCCCACTGTAACCCGTGAATGTTCCTATCCGAGTAGCATTCTCGACACAGAGGCTCACGATAGTGGCGTGTACGTAATGGTCATGCATCTCGACCATGATTTAGACCTTGAGATCGGCTCTAAAGGAATGATGCATTTCAAGGCGGGTTACTATATGTACGTAGGCTCTGCGAAGGCGAATTTAACAAAGCGCATTGAGCGCCATAAGCGAAAACGGAAGAAAATGCACTGGCATCTAGATTACTTCCGTGGTCACTGCGAAATGATAGCAGGTCTGCCGATTCGTACTAGCTGGGCTGATGCGGAATGTGCTCTCGCTGATGCGGTCCGTGGAGTTGCCGAATGGGACGTGCCTAAATTTGGATCCTCTGACTGTGACTGTAAAAGCCACCTATTTGGGATGACGGACAATCCGATACACAATCAATCCTTTATGAATGTAATAGAAGACTTCCGAATGAATACATTGGATGCGCTAGTTAAGTGATTGTTGTTGGGGCCCCGTCACATAGTGGTTTACTAGTTAAAAAAGTTAGACACTTATTCCTTCGCTCCATAGTGACCTAAGTCGCTCATTCATAAGTGTCTAACTTTTTTACAACCCTATATGTGGACTAGTCCCAACAACAAAAGCACTTTTCCTTTCGCATGGGGCGAGGCCCCTGATGGGGAAAGGGTGTGAAGTAGAGTATCAACAATCAGCTGATGTTATCAATGATTGTGTCTGCATATTTGATATGAATACTTGATACAAATGGGGAAAAGGAGAGAGGTGTGGTTGTGTATGCCTTTGTTTGTTAGGTTTGTGTTGTTGGTTTTGTTGTGTGTTTGTAGTGTTGTATTGGGTGGTTGTACTTCTTCTCGGATAACGCTGTTTGATGGGGATCCGTATACGCCAAATGATGTGAAGGAAATGGTTGAGGAGCGTTTTGGGGCTTATAATCCTCGCCTTGTGTTGCAGTCTTCTAGGGTTGTTTCTACAAAGCCCAATAAACATAATGAGTATACTTTTTTAGATGAGAATAATGGTTTTGTCTTTACTACCAGTGTGTATGTGAAGACTCCTGAGCTACCTATTCCAGGTGGTCAGCGAGAAACGAAGGCTGAGTATTGGTATGCAGATACATATTTAAATCATCTAAATAGTGAGGTGGCTCTTCTTGCTACAAAATATCGCTTTCACATAGCTAATGATGAGGAGCGTAAGGCGCTCATCAGTGCTAAACTCATGCGTCCAGATGGTAATAGTACAGCGCCTTTGTTTGATGAAGGAGATTTTGTATTTCTTAATCAAACATCTAATGGTGCTGGTGTAGTGGGCATGTTAAGAGACATATATTCTCTATATAAACCTAATGGTGACGAGACCTTAGTAAGTAGCGTGTATGGCCGTAAGGTTAGCTTTTACTATTTACCAAATGGTGAAACAGACAAGAGCAAGGCTCTGTACCTAATAAGTTTTAAAATTAGAGGGCGGGAAGATTGGCGAGATACCTTAATGAGTGGTGTTGGTTATCAAGATAAGAGTTCTGAGCAGATTGAACGAGACATAATTACCGTTGTTGATCGGGAAATACAACAGGCTGTGCGAGGAAAATAGGTCAGGGAGAGGTGTATCTATGAAGCAGTTGATTAGGTATATATCATTAGTTGTTGTGTGTATTTGTACATTTTTATTGAGCGGTTGTTCTTTTGTGTGGACTACGGAAAATGGTGATCCTGCCACGCCAGAGGATATCAAGGCTAGTGTGGAAAAGGAGTTCAGCGTTGTTCATCCGCGTCTAGTTCTTCAATCTGCTGTGGTGGAGAAGGAGAAACCTTTCCAGCGCAATGTATATGTTTTTTATGATGAAAGCAACGGTTTTTCTTTTACCATAAATTCTGTGGTGCATAGCCCAACCTTGCCAGTGCCTGGTGGAGAGCGGGATACAAATGCAAATTTTGTTTATTCCGAAGAATATTTAATTCATTTAAACGGGAAACTTGTGGAGGAGGCCAAGCCGTATGGATTGCGGATGGCTCCCTATGAGGAAGTCCTAGAACTATCTAAACTTAGCGCCACACGTGTAGCAGGTACTAATAAGATACCCCTATTCAGATCCAATGAGATTATCTTTGTAGATAAGTCTGTAAAGGGTGAAGATATTTTAACTTTTATGAAATCCATATATAGCCAGTATAAACCGCAAGATAACCCAGCTCTATTGCACCCTCGCGCTGAAAGACACGTTGGTATTTACTATTTGCCAAACGGAGAAGAGGACAAAACGAAAGCCCAGTATTTGATAGGTTTTAGGTATATGGCAAGAAATGACTGGAAAGAAACTATGCTAACAGGCATTGGCAGTACTGGTAATGATACTTCAGGTGTGGAACGAGATTTTGTTAGCATTTTAGATCATATGATAAAGCATGCGGGTCACTAAATAAGGGATAGAGATAGTTATAAGTGTTCAATACGATGATAAAACAGTTATTTTAGGATTGTAATCCAGAAATATATTGTATTTAATAAAAATAGGGATTATAATCCTAAAATATGATATAATTATAATAAATAAGGATTATAGTCCCTGTTTAAATTCTAAATGTACTGAATTAGGATTACTATCCTAAAATATGTTTCTAGTTGTGCAATAATAGTGAATATTGTTGAGCTAAGGAGGTTATAATGCCTTTGATTCAACGCGAGCAATACTTAGAATTTTTAAGGCGTCATAAAGATCAAGATGTGATTAAAGTCGTTTCTGGTGTGCGTCGGTGCGGCAAATCTACATTATTTGAATTGTTTAAACAAGAATTATTAGCTAGTGGTATAAAAGCAAATCAAATCATTTCTATTAATTTTGAAGATTTAGAGTATGAACCGCTACAGGAGTATCATGCCCTTCATGAGTATATAGTAGAACGATTGATTCCAGAGACTCTCATGTATGTATTTTTAGATGAAGTGCAGCATGTTCCACAATTTGAGAAGGTCGTAGGCAGTTTATTTATCAAACCTAATGTGGATATTTATATTACAGGTTCAAACGCATATTTTATGTCCTCTGATATTGCCACATTATTAACCGGTAGATATGTGCAAGTTGAGATGCTACCGCTTTCATTTAAAGAATTTCATAGTGCATATAGTCAGCAAAACTTGTCAGATATGGATATATACAATTTGTATATCGAGCATAGTTCTTTCCCTAGGCTTGTACATGTTGAAGATGATGAAAGTATTGATGAATATTTAGAAAGTATTCTAAACACCGTTATTCTGAAAGATATTGTAACGAGATTAAAAATTACAGATGTACCATTATTATTGGATATTATTAAATATTTATTAGCTAATATAGGGAGTTTGATTAATCCAACGAAAATTGCGAATACGCTCACTAGTTATGGTCGCAAAACGGATAATAAGACGGTTGAGAAATATTTACAAGGTCTCAAAGATGGTCTTTTAATCTATGAAGTTGACCGATTTGATGTAAAAGGAAAAGCGTTATTGCAGCGAAATGCTAAATATTATGTTGTAGATAGTGCATTCCGTAAGTTTTTATTAAGTCGTACAGATTCGGATCGCGGTCATATACTCGAGAATATTGTATATTTGGAATTAATTAGACGTGGTTACCGTGTTTATGTAGGGCATCTACAAAATGGTGAAATAGATTTTGTAGCTAAAATGCCACATCGTTTAGAATATTATCAAGTAAGCTATAGCGTTATGGATGATACTACGTTACGACGTGAATTATCACCGTTAGAGAAACTTGATGATAACTATCCTAAATATTTACTTACAATGGATGTGTTACATAAAACAGATAATCATAATGGTATAGAGCAAAAGAATGTTTTAGATTGGCTACTAGAATAGGTGAAGTAGCTTTCACAAAAATGCAGAAAAATACCGATAAAATTAGCCTTTAGCCCTTAAAAATGCTATAATATTATGATGAATTGTAATCAGTGTTAGTAAAATGAGGTGAGATTGTGGCAGACCAACAATGGTCCCACGGGAATATTCATCCCGTTCAGATTGATAAAGAAATGAAGAACGCCTATATCGATTATGCGATGTCCGTAATCGTAATGCGTGCTCTTCCAGATGTGCGTGATGGCTTGAAACCAGTACATCGTCGTATTTTGTACGCGATGCACGAAACAGGCATGACGCCAAATAAACCGTACAAGAAATCCGCTCGTATCGTCGGTGACGTACTTGGTAAATATCATCCACATGGTGATAGCTCCGTTTACGACGCAACGGTTCGTTTAGCGCAAGATTTCAATACGCGCTACCTCTTGGTAGACGGCCACGGTAACTTTGGTTCCATCGACGGCGATAGTGCCGCTGCGATGCGTTATACCGAAGTACGTATGGCGAAAATTACGCAAGAAATGCTAGCTGATATCGACAAGGAAACTGTTGATTTCATGCCGAACTATGATGAAAGCTTGCAAGAACCTACCGTATTGCCAGCGAAGATTCCAAATCTTCTCATCAATGGTTCCAGCGGTATCGCCGTAGGGATGGCGACAAATATTCCGCCGCACAATCTTAATGAGGTATGTAATGGCCTTACAATGCTCATCGATAATCCAGAGGTAACTGTGGACGAATTGATGACGCAAATCAAAGGTCCAGACTTCCCGACTGGGGCGCTCATTTTGGGCCGGGAAGGCATTAAAAAAGCGTACTCTACAGGTCGTGGCAGCGTAAAAATGCGCGCTCGTGCAACCATTGAAGAAATGGCGAAGGGCAAGCATAAAATCGTAGTGACTGAGATCCCATACCAAGTTAACAAGGCTCGTGTTATCGAAACGATTGCAAATTTGAGCCGCGACAAGGTAATCGATGGCATCACAGCACTTCGCGATGAATCTGACCGTCAAGGTATGCGCATCGTTATCGAATTGCGTGCTGACGTGCAACCAGATATCGTTCTTAACAAATTATATAAACACACTCAACTTCAAGAATCTTTCGGCGTGATTATGTTGGCCCTCGTAGACGGTCATCCTCGCGTATTGAATTTGAAAGAAGTATTGGGTTACTACTTAGATCATCGTCTCAATGTAATCGTACGCCGTACTCAATTCGAGCTTAACAAAGCTGAAGCGCGTGCTCACATCTTGGAAGGCTTGTTGATTGCCCTCGACCACATCGATGAAGTTATCGCTACAATCCGCAGTTCTCAAACTGACGAAATCGCACGTAACGCATTGATGCAAAAATTCGGGCTTTCAGAAAAACAAGCAGTAGCCATCCTCGACATGCGTTTACGCCGTTTAACAGGCTTGGAACGTGAGAAAATCGAAGACGAATACAAGGAATTGTTGGCATTGATCGAAGATTTGAAAGCTATCTTGGCTAGCGAAGCGCGTCAACGTCAAATCATCAAAGACGAACTTGAAGATATGAAGAAGAAATACGGCGACCCTCGTCGTTCTGAAATCACTATCGATACGTCCGATCTTGATGTAGAGGACCTCATCGCTGACGAAGAGATGGTTATTACCTTGACTAAACAAGGTTATATCAAACGGATGAACGCGAACGTATATCGCAACCAACATAAAGGTGGCGCTGGCGTTATCGGCATGAAGACGAAGGAAGACGACTATGTAACGCAAATTATGCATGTTCGCACGCATAATACATTGCTATTCTTCACGTCCACAGGTCGTACATACCGCCTCAAAGCATACGAAGTGCCAGAAGCAGGTTCCCGTAACTCTCGCGGTACTGCCATGGTTAACGTATTGCCATTAGCTGTAGGCGAATCCGTTACGACTATGATCGACCTTGAACGCGTTCAAGAAGATGTAAACTTATTCATGGTAAAGTTCGTTTGTAAAACGTACAGCTATCGAAGAATACCGCAACATCCGTCGTTCTGGTCTCAACGCTATCAACCTCGACGAAGGGGATCACTTGATTTCCGTCAACGTAACGACTGGTGACCAAGATATCTTGATTGGTACTAAATTGGGTATTCAAGAAGATGTAAACTTATTCATGTTTTCAGTACAGCTAAAGAATACGCAACATGTAACGCCTTACTTGAAACGTGCTGGCCAAGATCTTGATTGGTACGTGCGTTTCAGTGGCGATGTAATGACTCGGCTCAATTAAACTCAATGTAGGCGACGTGGTTGTAGGTGCTGGTGTTATTAATGCTGATGAAAGCGAAGCACAAGTGTTTACTATCTCCGAAGAAGGATTTGGTAAACGCAATGATGCGGAAGCTTATACATTGCAAAAACGCGGCGGTAAAGGCTCTAAGAACTTCAAGATTACGAATAAAACAGGTGACGTAGTTGCCGTTGAAGTTGTTCATAACGATGATGAAGTAATGCTTATCTCTGAACAAGGCAAAATCATCCGCTTCAACATGAATGATATTGCTGTTAAAAAAGGTAAAGCTATTTCTGGTGTGAAAACACAAAACCTCGACGAAGGTGATAAAGTAGCTAGCATTGCTGTTATTCCAGGTTCTGAAATCGAAGAAGATGTAATTGAAGAATAATAAGCTGAAGAACATTAAGCTCATAAGTTCATAAGCTAACGAGCTAAACAAGCTATAAGCTAATGAGCTAAATAAGCTAATAAGCTAAAGCATACTATAAGTCATATAATTGAGTAATTAAGATACAAATATGTAAGTAACTATGGGCGGCCATCTTAGATGGTCGTCTCTAGCGTTAAGGAGTTAGAAATGAAAAAATGGTTAGCTGCTATGTTTGCAGCAGGGGTTTTCTTTGTAGGTGGCTTTGGCCAAGCGAGTGCCGCTGATTGGTACTATATCGATGCTGATGCTGACGATGCAGCATGGTTTATTGACAACTCTTCTGTATATAAAACAGATGATGCGGCAACAGTACTTGTTAAAATTAACAATGTAGAAGGTTTTACATACATCTACACAGTACGCATCGATCGCAAAGAAAAAACATGGACAGAACTTGATACAACAGTATACAGTGCTGCAGGTGTAGCGTTATTGTCTAGCAAAGACGCACAAAAACCTACAAAAATTGAAGATGATACCATGGGCGCGGAAGTTATGAAGGCCCTATGGGGTAAATAATCCAACAATTTAATAGAAGCTGATATTCGCTCTGTCTATTTAGATATTTAGAACGTATAAATAGCCCCGAACTATCCTGAAAGCCTCCATAGTGACCTAAGTCGTTTTCAGAACAGTTCGGGGCTTTCTGCTTTCTTACCAATCTTACAGGGCGAATATCAGCCTTCAAATCTATTGGATTATTTAAAGCCCATAGGAGCCTCGCTAGACGTTCCTTAGAGGTTCTATATAATTTATGCATTTAATAGAGTTTTTATTAGTAATATGCAATTATGGTGTTATAATGAAGTCATAGTGAATTGTATTATGCGAAATGCATAGTTGTTTAGATTTTCTAATCAGGAGAGAACGGTTATGAAAAAATGGTTTGCATGTTTAGCAGTAGCAGGTTTGTTATTTAGCGCTGGTGTGGGTGTGTCTCATGCTGAAAGTTGGTATGCATTGGATACGGATCAAAATGGTCGTACTGGTTATATCGATAATGATTCTGTTGATAAAAATGATGCTCGCGCTACATTGCGTTTGAAGATCGTAGATCCTAATGGAGATCACTCCATTTATACAATGACATTCAATCGTGCTGATAAAACAGTGCAGCTCATTGATGTTACAACATATAACCCACAAGGCTATATGATTGGCTCTGAAACATTAGCAAATACAAAAGTACAAATACAAGAAGGAAGTAATCTAGATCACGTGTATCACTTGATTTGGTAAATTTCCTCTTTAGTTATGAACGGGTGGATATATCTCTTCGGCCTCTCATAGTGACCTAAGTCGTCCTTAGAGATATATCCACCCGTTTTCTCATTTCCTAATGAGGAAATCTTTCCAAAACTGCGTTTGGGAGTAGTGACCTAAGTCGGTCTCAAAGAGATAGAACCCTTTCTGTACGTATGATTAAATGTATCTAAATTATTTATTCCCTTAAATTATGGTATAATTTAAGGGAATAATTTTATGTATAAGGGATTAGAACCGAATGGAGGTGTGTGTATGCGTCGTTTTGAGTATGGTTGGATTCAGTCTTTGTCGTTGGATATGGATATTTTAAGTCTTATTGCGGGAATTTACCGGGCGAATGGCAAGGAGGAGGTTTTGCTTTCACAGAGTCCTGCTATATTAGATTCTCTTGTAGAGTTGGCAAAGGTACAGAGTACGGAGGCTTCAAATGCGATTGAAGGGATTGTGACGACGAGTACACGGCTTCGGCAGTTGGTGGCTGACAAGACTACGCCTCGAAATCGGGATGAGCAGGAGATCATGGGGTATCGTGATGCTTTAAATGTTATCCATGAAAGTTATGACTCCATATCTTTGTGTCGCAATCATATTTTGCAGTTGCACAAGATTTTGTATAATTACCAGTTTAATGCTCGTGGTGGACAGTTAAAGAGTGTACAGAACTATATTAGTGCTACCTATCCCGATGGACGGACAGAGGTGTTATTTACTCCTCTAGCGCCCTATGAGACAGCAGAGGCTCTTGACCAGATTTGTGCTGAATATAATCGTGTTGTAGGCAATGGAGAGGTAGAACCACTTCTAGCTATTCCTATTTTTATACATGATTTTTTATGTATTCACCCATTCAATGATGGAAATGGTCGCATGAGTCGATTATTGACGACATTGTTGCTGTATCGCAGTGGCTTTATGGTTGGTAAATATGTGTCCTTAGAGGCTAAAATCGCCGCAAACAAGGATATGTATTATGCTGCTTTGCGCGAGTCTAGTGATGCCTGGTATGATGAAAGCTCTTGTCCTACGACTTTCATTCGGTATTGGTTACAAATGTTATTGGCCGCGTATCATGACTTTGAGGACCGCAGTTCTATATTGGCAAATCGTGGTTCTGCCATGGAGCAGGTGCAAGCTGCCATCGATAATCACTTAGGGGCTTTCACAAAGCAAGATATTAGAGACTGGTGTCCTAATCTTAGCGATAGTGCTATTGAATATTCTGTACGTGCTCTTGTGAAGGATGGTCGTATTCAACGTAAAGGCGGAGGTCGTTCTACCTATTATGTGAAGTCTTAATAATTGAGCACGTTTGTCTTTCATAAAATATTTAGTTTCATCGAATATACTAGATTTTATATTCTTGTATTTAAATCGAGAGGTAAACATATGAAAAAAACATTGGCAGCTGTTTTGGCAGCAGGCGCTTTATTGATTGGTGGCATCGGTAGTGTTGATGCAGCAAATTGGTATACTGTTGGTACTGATAGCAATGGCATCACTTGGTCTATCGATAACGATTCTGTTAAAAAAGATGACAAAAAAGCTGTTTTGGACATCAAAGCTATGGACTACGAAGGTTACCACTACATCGTAACTGAAGAGTTCAACCACAAAAAACGCGAAGTAAAAGACGTTAAGGTTACTCTTTACAATCCAAAGGCGAAGTAGTAAAACAAGAACAACCTAACAAATCTACTCGTAAGGTTGAACAAGGTACTCCTGCATACGCTGTATACACACTTATCTGGGGTGACAAATAATCTGATCCTCCGAGGATTATGATTTTTGGTGAAAGCCTACATACGCACGTTCTCATTTGAGGGCGTGCGTTTTTTTACTACCTTTAATTCCCTAAAATTTGGCAATTATTTATCCATTCGTGGTACAATGGGCATATTATTACGTATTTTTGCACAAAAGTGTAACATTTCTACATAGTATAAACTTTCACTATAGCGTATACTAAAGGTAAGATGTGGAAGTACGCCTTGAGCACAGTGCTCTGTAGTTTGGCCTATTTCTTTTAAAGGTTTGCTAGTTTTAGTTTGTTAGAGGAGGTCCTCATGTCTCAATACGAATTTATCGATAAACGCGTGCCGATTGCGCTCGACAATCCATCCATTTATCACGACATTTCTAAGTGTAAAAACTGTACGTTATGCCGTCGCGCTTGTGCGGACGTAATGAGCGTACTCGACTACTACGATCTCGATGCAAACGGCGACGTGCCTGTATGTATCCACTGTGGTCAATGTGCGGCTGCATGTCCATTCGACTCCATGCATGCTAAATCCGAGCTTGAAAAGGTGAAAGCAGCTCTTGCAGATCCTGAAAAAATCGTTGTTATTCAAACAGCTCCAGCTGTTCGTGTAGCTATCGGCGAAGGCTTCGGCTACGAACCAGGTACATTCCTTGAAGGTAAAATGGTTGGTGCATTGCGTGCATTAGGTGCAGACTATGTAGTAGACACTAACTTTGGTGCGGACTTAACTATCATGGAAGAAGCCTCTGAGCTTGTAGAACGCCTTAAAAATGGTGGTCAAATTCCTCAGTTCACAAGCTGCTGCCCAGCGTGGGTGCGCTTTGCGGAAATCTACTTCCCTGAATTGATTCCTAACTTGTCTTCCACACGTTCTTGTATCGCTATGGAAGCAGCTATGATTAAAACATATTTTGCTGAGAAAAAAGGCATTAATCCTAGCAATATCGTATCCGTATCTGTAAACCCTTGTACGGCTAAAAAAGCAGAAACAAAACGGGAAGAAGAAAATGCAGCGGCTCGTTACCATAATGATGAATCCTTGGCATGGATACAGATATTTCCATCACCACACGTGAGTTCATCCGTTGGATTCAAGAGGAAAACCTCGACTTCAATGCTATTGAAGAATCCCAATTCGATGACTTAATCGGTATGGAAACTGGGGCCTCCATCATCTTCGGTAATACTGGTGGTGTTATGGAAGCAGCTATGCGTACAGCGTACAAGCTTATCACTGATAAAGAGCCACCTCCATATGCATTGACACACCTCGAAGACGTTCGTGGTATGGAAGGCGTTAAAGAGGCCACTGTTCAATTAGGTGATGATGTAACCTTGTCTGTTGCTGTAGTGCATGGCGGTAAAAACACACGTGACTTCCTTAATGCCTTGAAAGACAGCGATAAACACTATGACTTCATCGAAGTTATGGCTTGCCCAGGTGGCTGTATCGGTGGCGGCGGTCAACCGCGCACTAAATTGCCTCAAGCTGTGAAAACTAAGGAAGCTCGTATTGGCGGTCTTTACGAAGCTGATGCGAACTACAAATGGGTTGCTTCCTATGAAAACCCAGAAATCCAAGCCTTATACAAAGACTTCTTGGGTGAACCATTGGGCCATAAGGCACATGAACTCTTGCATACACATTACACAAACCGCAGCGCAGTTCTTGGTGATCGCAAAGACGTAACACCTGAAACATGCCCAACATCCCCTAAATATAAGGGCTAATCGTATTACCATGTAGCTAATTAGTACGGATCGTTTCGAATGTAATTTGCCGATACGTACATCTATACATTGGCGTGATTAGACTGGTATATGGGTAACTAACTGAACATACATAAATCCTACGGGTCATGAGTGACTTGATACTTGTGTAGATATTGACTACTGAGTGTCAACTTACATGCGATTCGTAGGATTTTTATGTTTATCCTTCTTATAGTTTTGTATATGTTATATGTATGGATCTCATAAGGCACTAGATTGTGACTGTATGTACTATCATAATGATTTCATATCAATGGATTGTTTTGTATAGTAATTGTTACTGTTACTTTATAACTTTATTATGATAAATTAGTATAGAAAATTAGCTTTCACATGAGGAAAAGATGAATTATATAGTGTATAATATATAGAGAAGTAATGTGTAAGAGAGTTCAGCAAGGAGTTTTGTGGAGAGATGAACTTGTTTTTACGGCGTGCCTTATGTGGCATGGCCTTGATAGTCGCCGCCATCGGTACTGCGGGATGCCAACATGAGAGTCAGGCAGAGCAGGAAGAGGTACGAACTGTATCGTATCGGGCCGTCATGCAATCAGACAAACCTGTTCCTGAGAAGGTGAACACCTGGCTTGGGGCTATGTCTCAAGAGGACAAGATAGGTCAACTGATGATGATTAGCCTTCATGGCAGCACGGTAGGACAGTCCCAAAAGGATGTCATCAGGAAATACCGTGTGAGCGGCGTTATGCTAACCAATGAAAATCTAAATAATAAAAACCAAGTGAAAGCTTTCACCAGCGATATCATGCAAACGGCCACAACGGCGAGTATGGTGACGCCATACATCGGCATCAATCGGGATAAGGTGTTGAGTACGAATGAAAGTTTCTTGCGCTTGCCAGAGCCAAATCGTTGGGGGCAACTACCGATGGAACGGATCATTAATTTAGTGACTCGATCGGCCATCGAAATGCGGGATATGGGCTTTAACCTCATTGTGGGACCGAATGCAAACCTAGGGGTGCCGAATGTGTCCTATACAGCTGACCCTACGTGGGCATATGGATCTGGCCATGGCGGAGCGTTACCAAATCAACCACATGTGGTTTGGCTATAACTACTTTCCAGCAGTGAGCCTTGGTGATGCATCCTTTGAGACCGCTAATGATGCGAAGGCCTATCTGAACAACAACGATGTGTCCGTATTTAAACGCCTCATTACACAGACGACAGCGAATACGTACATGCTCGTCATAAGCCATGTGCAAATCCCTGCCATCGATAATGAACACCTAGCGAGTAACTCGAAAGCAATCATAACGGACTGGCTACGACGTGAGCTAGGCTATAACGGCGTGGTTATGACAGCCCGTGTTGATGTAGGGGCCTTGCAAGCAAACCAAAAGATAGGGGACTTTGCGGTATCATCTATCGTGGCAGGCAGTGATTTAGTCCTCCTTGATGCGGATACGGGTCACATCGATGAAGTCCATCGCGCACTTACGCAAGCGGTGGCGAACGGAACCATTTCAAATGACCGACTCAATGATGCGGTTAAGCATATTTTGCTCATGAAGATGCAAACTCAACTACAACAATAAAGAAACAAATACAATAATAAAGAAATAACTATAACAATAAAGAAACGACTATATAAATATCCTTATTACATACGAGTCATATGACGTGCTATACCTTATGGTAGGCACGTCTTTTTATATGTGTTGAGTATAAAAAAGATTATATACGGAATATTGTATGTTGACGTGATGAGGATAGACCTATAAGAATGCAGTAAATAAAAGGGATTCCACAATCGAATGGGTAAAAAGTAAACCATTAAATAAGTATATGTTATGCGTAAAAAAAATAACATAATAAAAAGTCATGTTAATATTATGAAAATAAGTTTATATTTGTTTTAAATTTATGATATAATAATCTCCATAGAATGTTGGAGGTGAGAGTATATGAATTTTGTGGGACGTGCTGAAATTATTGAGAGTATCCAGTCCCGTATTGCGATGAATCAAATGAGTTTGTGTGTTGTGTACGGTCCGCATCGCAGTGGCAAATCCTATGTGGCTTCCCAGCTTGTACGACGTCATAAGGCGTTATACTTGGCAGGTCGCATGGCTAATGAAGCAATCCATGTAGCCGATATGAATCGAGCTCTTGAGGCACGTTTTGTTCCTACCGATGAGCAGGACAAATTCGAACCGATCACTAGCTTGCAAGAGGCTTTTGAGGGTCTATTTGAAAGCAGTGTGAAAACGCCTCAGACTGTGGTGATTGATGATTACCCTTCCTTGGTGGAGGCTGTACCTCAGTTCCCCATACACTTGCGTGATTTGTTAGATACCTATAAAGAAACGAGCCAGTTGAACATCATTTTGATGGCCAATGGTTTAGAACAGCTCGATGGTCGCATCATTGGCGATCGCAGTCTAATCGGTCCCTATGTGTCGGAATATTTTGAGGTGAAACCGTTCTCCTTGGTGGATATGAAATCCTTAGGCCTTCACTATGCTAAGGATGACTTGCGTACCGTATTCGCCGTAACAGGCGGTCTACCTGCGTATGTGCAGTACTTTGATAATGGTGAAAGCATCGATACGAATATCATTAATTTGTTCTTCTCTGTATCGGGCGCACTCTTTGAAGAAACACAGCATATCTTACATCGAGATATGAAAAATATAACAGGTGCTAACGCTATCCTGTCTGGCCTTGCTACACTTGAAAGACCATACTACGTGGAGCTTTTACAAGCTAGCCAAATTAAAAGCGGCACCTTTACATCTCGTTTAAATGACCTCATGGCGATGGGGCTCGTAGGTCGTATCCAAGCGAATAGCCGTGGACCTGCGAAATACGCAGACTACCACTTTACCAATAGCATGTTCCATTTCTGGTACCGCTATGTGTATAAATACTGGGGCGATATCGTGCGTGGCAACGGTGCAGACGTGTACCAAACCTACGTAAAACCACAACTGAAAGACTTTGTGGAAGCTTCCTGTATTGCAATTTAATCAGACAATTTAATCAGACACCACACTTCCTCTGTGGTGTCTTTTTGTGTTGTTTATTTATTTTGCCGTAGTATTCTTTTGAATCCTATTTATGTGTCATATTATTTTGATATATATTATCATTTTCAGCAATTACCTATCTAGGTGTATAGTTATGTCCTTTCAGAGATAGAAATTAATATTAGATTGTAACAGAATATGACGGAATTCAAAAGAATTGCCAATTTGTCAAAATCTCCAATCCACGTTATTGTGTAGATAAGCGCTATGCCATGGCAGGAAAGGGGATTTATGTTATACACAAACGAAGAACCGTTAGTACAACGAACCTGTATTAAAACTAAGCCTACAATCGGAGAAATTAGTTACTAGAAAATCAGTATCTGAAAAAGCACAATTCTACAAAAGCACAATCTGAAAAAGTACAACCTGAGGAGCTATCACCTGCAGAAAAAACTTCTAACGAAGTACTTTCTAAGGAACTAAAGTACAAGGTGCCAGAGGAATTGAAATTACAGACCCTTATTTGTGGGCATCAGGTATTAACATCCTTATCGGATAAAAGCCTTGTGTCGATTTGTCAAAATCCGAACATGCGAATTCAGACTGTTGGATATCAGCCGTGGTCTGTTGATGAGCTGCGCCATGATGCGGCACAAATAGAGCTTTGTCGCAGGTATCGACCACTCATCTTGCTATACGAATCGGACCGGAAATCGTGAGTTTAGGGAAGACCTAGAGAGCTATCTATGGGCCATACTCTTGGAATCGATTTATAGCTTTGATCTGAAAGGGGCTGTACCGTTCCCTGGCTTTGTGAAAGCTGGCATTAGATATGGTTATATGCGGTATTGGAAACGAGAACGGTTACGTAATCATCGTGAGATTCATATACCAGACCGCATCACAGAAGATGGAGAGGTCACGTTTGGTATGGATATCTTCTCGTCTGGAGAAAATATAGCAGACATGATTATGACGGCTGATGAAGAACAAAGGCTGCGAGCGCGTCTCGTATGGGCATTGAGTAGATTATCTCAAGACCAACAAGACCTTTTGCGCCGTGTATATGGGGAATGTAAAAGCCTCGTATCCGTTAGTGAAGAGCTGAACTGTAGCCGCCAAGCTATCCAAAGACGTCATGAACGAGCCCTTCGGAAGCTGCGCAGATACCTAACGACGGACTTTAAGAAATTGCGAGTACACTAGATACGAATACAATAGGGCTATATATTCATTAGAGATATACACGTATTAGAGTTATATACATATGAGATTCTTAGAACTCTGAATCGATTAGAATATGTAGTGTAAACATATGAATATTAGTCTATTAGAGTCTAGTTCGTATTAAATAATATGTGTTAATATAATTTAATTTCTTATTTATATTCTGATTTTTGTATAATTACATTAATCTCGATTAACAGATATACATAAAATATGCAATTCTCAATTTAAATGAGAAAATAATGACACATATAAGTAACCATTAGTTTTACAAGATCTTAAAGTCTTTAATTTTACATAAATTTCTATAGTTTTGTGTATATATTTACAAATTATACAGACTGATATACAATTAAATCAACAGCAGATTAAAGCATGCGAATCTGCTTTCACAGAACACGTGTTCATTGTATTGTTGAAAGGAATGTTCCTAATTAAAGTGGAGAGAATTCCTATGATAACACATGATGAATTAACAGATATGATGGCCGCTCGGCTATCTAAGGGAGAGGATTTGGATTTGATCTATACGAATCCAAAGAACCACATTGTTTGTTTTATTCCTACTTATGAGCCTGGTGGTGGTGACAGTACGAAGTGCTATTTCGTAGATGGTCGTGAAGAACTGGTCTGTCTGCCGATGCGCACCATTACGCGGGAGCTGGCGGTACAGGAAGGGTTGAGGCCCAATTATATTTTGACCAGCGACGGTCGGCGTAGTAGCTATACATCGCCTAAGACCTATGGTCCGCATCTGACCTTTGCCCATATCAAATGTCGGCGCCCTGTCGGCAAAGACGTGGTGTATGGCCTCTTTAACGTGGCTATACCCTATGAATATGTCGTTACGGAAGGTCCGGAACCCGATACGAGCTATATTCACGTGGGGAACTTCGCACCGATTTTGGTGTACCAATCTCCGCGTCACGTTAAACACAAACTGAACGAAGCCATGCTAGAACACTGCAACTACGTGCGCAAAATGCTAGCCCGCATCAAACTCAGCCAAAACCCACAAGTCGTGGCCGAACTATTTATCGCCTGGAGAGACCTTACAAGATAAAACACTAGGGGAGAGACGAACTAGAACGCTAGGGGAGAAATGAACTAGTAGGGGAGAGAAAGAGAGGAGAAACTATAGGGAGAAAAATATAATAGGGAAGACAAAAAATAAGGTGATCATAAATATACAATACACCTCAAACACTTAAATATATTCCAAGAAGAACCACCCCTGATAGGGGTGGTTCTTTTTGCATGTAATAGTATAAGATTTTAGTATTTACGGATTAAATTGTTAAGGCAAATTCAAGTAATTTTGCAATATTTTGGCCTCGTTCATTGATATTACTTTCAAGCCAAAGCTCTTGTACGCTGTACTGTGGCTGGTATTGAGCCTGTAATTGTACACGTCTAGCATCATTACCTGTATTAATGGCTGTAGTAAGTGCCTCTACTATACTACTTGTAACTTTATAGTCTGATTCTTCGTAGTATTCTTTTTTCTCTATAAAATCTTTGTTTTTAGCTGCAATGTTTGCGGATTTATCTAGTAAGGTTAAGTTACCAATTCTATTTGTAAATTCTGCTTTTTCTTTATCGCTAGAAAATTGATAGCGCTGTGCATCTGCTGAACGAGGCATAATATGTTCTAGTTCAATTTTTTTAGGTGGTGCTAGAATAATTACATTATCATTGAAGTATAATTCAATAAATTTTAATAATAAAGATGCTTTTTGATTTGCATTACCTGATGGATTAGCAAAAGATTTTATTGGTAGAACGACTTTTAGTTGTCTAATATTTTCAATAATACGATCACTTAAATGTGCTTTAATTTCATTGTATTTTTCTTCATCAGTAGATTTTTTTAGTGCTTTGGATAGTGCTGTTTCTAATTCTTTTTCAATTTGATTAGTTTGTGTGAATGAGAATAAAACAGAAGCTCCATATTTTACTGCTAAGTCTAAAATATCTTCTTTTAAAGAATCTGATGAGTTGTAGAACGGAATTAATAGGGATAGCATTTGTTTTAATTTTAATAGATTAAAAAGAATAAAACTATTATTGCTTTGTGAGAATAAATTATCTCTACTATTTTTCACAATACTGCTATAAATAGTTGCACAATGTTTTAAAGACTTTGAAAGTTCTAAAATATCTTTGCTATCAAGCTTTTTATTATCAAAGAAAGTAAATAGCTTATCTTGCTTTATATTTTGGCCATAAGTACCTAAAATATAATGTTTGGTAAATGTAGATGTTTGAATTTTTTGCTTTGATAAAACCTTAATGAATTCATTCCAATTAGAATTAAACTCATCTTTTTGTGTTTCGGTTATTGATTTATCGTTATAGAGGATTTTCATGAAATTACTTTTCAATAAATCCATTGGTTCCAAAGAGCGACCACGATTATTGAGTACTTCAAATAATTGGAAGGCTTTTTCTTTTGAGTCAGCGGTAGTGACAATAAGCATGACTTTATCTTGAATATATTTGATAAAGTTTTTGAATTGTTTTTCCCCAGATTCTTGAATTTCATTAACACGATCACATAATGTTTCAAATACTATATTTAGGTTCTCATCGGATTCATTAGATGATTGTGACGGAGATATACTTTCATTTTTGATGATTGCTTTATAGGTTTCACCAAAATCTAAACTAGAGTTGTGTAGTATACGTAATCCTTTAAATTTATCATCGCTGTCTAAAAATTGGAAAGCTTTATCTATATCAGCCATAACACGATACCATTTATTCGCGGTTTCACTTTGTTCATGCTGTAACTTTTCTAAAGCTATAAATACAGCCTTAAATAGTAATGTAAGTGTTGTAAGACGTTGCTGACCATCTACAACATCCGCACTGTTATCACTGTTATTTTTAATTAGTACTATATTACCTAATAAATATCCTGGAAGGGAGTCAATATCTACAGTAAAGTTATCTGTATCGGCCATAAAATCGTTGATGAGATTATTAGCCTCTTCATCTGTCCAGACGAAGGCTCGCTGGAAGTCTGGAATAATAAACTGATCAGAAGAACGAACTAAAATTTGTGAAAGGGGTTGCATTTCTGATGTAATTTTTGCCATATAATCACACTCCTTGTATCTTTATTAGATCATAATAATAGTCTTTGATCAATAGAGATAATGAAAAAAACGTGAATCGTTTAATCCTTGTCAAATTTTAAAAATTTAGAAGTGTTATTCTGCAAGGGGTTGCCATTTTGATTTATGAATAATAGATGATACAATATAAATATATATTGAGAAACGTGTATGTTATACATCCTTCTTTTATTAAAGAAGCATATGAATGTACTAAAATAAAGTGTATATTTAGTGCAGTTAAGGTTTGTATAGAAAACAAATGTAATTAGTTTTATCCATTAATGTTAACGATAATAAAGTTGTTTGTATTTAGGCATTTATTTATTGGGATTATATATATGGAGGTTTTCTATGGAACGTTTTACTTTAAGAAAAAATGATTACCTATCTCGTCATACTTTAGGTTATTTTCATCAACTATATTTGGGGTATCAAAAACCTGGAAATCCAGATTTTTTGAATACACTAAAAAATATGCTAAACCATTATAGTAACTATCAAATTGAAGCAGCTCGGCAAGAAGTGTATGATCGGGTTCGAAAAGATTTACCCGCTATCATAGCTGAACGAGAACTAGATGAGGTGGTAGTTGTAGTAGTACCTCGTTCTAAAGTGTTTAAAAATCCATCTCAATTAGGTTTTAGATTGACAATTCAAGATTGTGTTAGAGTGTTGCGTAATAATGGATATCCTAACATTATAGATGGTACTGAATGTATTAAGCGTCATACAGATACTAAAACAACACATCTTCATAAATTTTTAGCTGGTTTTTATAATACTGGACATGCTCCTTATGTGGGGATTACAAAGGCCACTTGTCATATTGATGCAGATAAGGTACGTGGCAAAACAATTATATTAGTTGATGATATTTACACAAAAACAGTAAACGTAGATGAGGATTGTATTGAGGCATTATATAAGGCTGGCGCTGAACGAGTTATATTATATGTGATAGGATATACGCAACATAATAATTAATATGTTGGTTGATAAAGAGGTAAGACTGTGAAGATTAGCGATATAGCTCTTAAAATATGGGCAGCCCAAGTAGTAGGTACTATATCTTCAAGAGCACAATTTCATAAACAATTTACTTCTAAGGCTAACTTTCTTAGCTACATAGAGAGTGACACTAATGTAAATAATATGGTTAGTCAATTAACTAAAGAGATAGCGGATAATACAGCACTTGATGGAGTAATCTGTATATTTGATCAGGAGTTTCCTGTTATTAATTCAACAGTTACAGCGAAGGGTGATAGACCATATTTGTTGTTCTATAAAGGGGATATTTCTTTATTACATCATTTAAATAATAATGTTGCTGTCATTGGACATACGATCCCTAGTGAAAGTATTAAAGAGCGAGAACGAAAGATTGTTTCACAGCTAGTAAAAAAACAGCAAGTAATTGTTAGTGGTCTTGCCAAAGGTTGTGATGTCATTGCTCATGAAGAGTGTATGCGACTAGGAGGCAAAACAATTGCTATATTACCCTCACCAATAGACCAAGTTTTACCTAAAGATCATGTAGAGCAAGCAAAACAGATTGTAGAAACTGGTGGATTACTTATTAGTGAATACTATGCACCGCCAAGTAATCCTAGGTTTGAGATGGCTAAGCGTTTTATTGATCGTGATCGTTTACAAGCTATGTTTGCTAAAGCAGTGATTTTGATAGCTAGTTATGCTGTACATAAGGGCGATAGTGGTGCTAGGCACGCTATGAATAAAGCATTGAAATACAAGCATCAAACTTGTGTTATGTATGATGAAAAGCGAGATAGTCATGTTGATGAAATGGAATTAAACAAACAATTTGTTGAGGCTAGTAGTGTAAAAGTTTTAGCGAAAGCTGCTCGAAAGAATCCTGCTTTCATCACCATTGATGAAATAGCAAAATATAGAATTAGCTCTTTAGAAAGAGTGAATAGTACAAAGCAAGATAATTTATTCTAATAACATATTAGGAGGAATCCTTGTTTCATATACTCGACATAGACAATACATTATTCTTTACTAATGAATTAAATAATAAAGCATATATATTTGCTTTATCTTCTTTGGGGTTGAAACCATTATCACCTTGTAAACGTATTACGAGAACAGTAATTGCTTCATGGTATCCATTTTTAAAGGATGAAGAGATGATTGCTATTATACGGTTAAAGCAAATATATGTAGGTGAAAATTTATATCTTATCAGTATTAATGATGATTTACACCAACTATTACGAAAGGTGGGGCCAAATATGGTCGGACTATGGACGGCTGCAGATCCAATCAGAATTAAGAAAATTTTAGATTATAACGATATTACTAATTATACATACATTCGTTTTAGTGATAAAAGCCAAGATGATATAGGTCATGGTATTCAAGAGTTTTGTCACGTATTTCATTGTGAAAAAAATCAGTTATGCTTTTATGAAGATGATAAAAATGTAATATCTCTCTTGAAATCCCATAATGTTCAAGTTGTAGAAGTACTTGCATAATTTAAAAGCTCTACCTTGTTTAAGGTAGAGCTTTTTATATTTTAAGACTTTAGTCTGTAAATAATATCTATTTTATAACTAGTTACAATTTATTTCAGATGAAAAAAATATGAAAAAGTACTATAATTAATTTATTATACTCGTATTTTTATTAGTTGCATGAGGGGTTATTCATGAAATATTGGGAGTTCCCAGGTGGATTTGGTCTTACACCTACTGGGTCTAATGGTGCAGGGATAGAAACATTCTTAGATAATATTCCAATGTCTTTAACTCGTGAGGTTTTACAAAACTCTATTGATGCGCATCAAAAAGATCTTAATGCGCCTGTTCGTGTTGAGTTTAAATTTGAAATGATTCAAGCAAAAGACATTTTAGGTGAAGATGAATTAATAAATGATATTTTGCCTAAGGCTGAAAATTTTTGGAAAGAGAAGAATAATGCAGATACACTGCATTATTTGAAGACCTTTAAGTCGGTACTAACTAGTGAGACTATCGATATGCTAGTTATTAGTGACTATAATACAACTGGTCTAAATAATCAGAACTTCGCTTCCCTTGTTGAAGGTGATGGTTATTCTGAAAAGTCTGATGAGACTTCAGCAGGCAGTAAAGGTATTGGTAAGGCTGCTCCTTTTGCTGCATCTAATTTACGTACTGTTTTTTATAATAGTATGTCTACTCATGATGGAAATAAATTTGCAGGCGTTATCAATTTTGTATCTTATCGTGATGATGAGAAAGTCTCCTTTGATGGATCTACTGCTAGTTATATTACACAAGCACGAGGTCGTTTATGTAGTGATATCGAGGTGCCAGTGAGATTTACTCAAAATCGACAAGAGTATGGTACGGACTTGTTTGTAATGGGCTTAAAGAAGATAGAAAATTGGAAAGAAAAAATTATTTTAGCGGTCCTCAATAATTTTCTTGTAGCTCTTCAGAATAATAAACTTGAAGTTGTTGTTGGTGATGAAAAAATTAATCAACTGACATTATCAGACTATTTGAAGTCTATTAAAGAGACCTTAAAAATTGGTGAATATAATCTTTCTACGGATGAAAGAAATACTTTTTATAATACATACTCTTATTATCTAGCACTTTCATCAGAGAAGAATAAAAGATTTTCTATTCCTGAAGAATGGGTAGAAGAATATCCGTTTATAGAGGATACGGATGAAGCTACATTGTACTTAGTATTGGATGAAGAACATCCAACAAGACGTGTTCTTCAAACTCGACGAAGTGGTATGACTATTTTTGAAAGAAATCGTATTAATGGTTCCATTCCATTCTCGGGTGTTTTCTATGCTACAGGTCATAAATTAAACGTTTTCTTGAAAAAGTTAGAAAATGTTAATCATGATAATTGGAGTACTGATCGTGAGGATGATAATAATAGAAAAAAATCTGAGCAATTCTTAAAGGCTTTATATCATTGGTATAAAGCAAAAGTTGAAGAATGTTTTGGTAGCGAAGATGGAGAATCTATTAAAGCTTTTGGATTAAATGATTTGTTGCCTATGATGGCGCCTAAAGATGGGAATGCCGATAAGATTGAGGATAGTGGCATTACTTCTCGAGTTAGTAATGTTGCAATTAAAGAGAAAGCCTCTAAGCCGAGTGTCACTGATGAGGCTTCAGAGTCTAAAACATTAGACCGTATTATGACTGAAATTGAGTTAGGAGATGGTGATTCTACAGGCTCTGGTAGCGAACGTAAAGGTGAAGGTGGAGGAAATTCTTCTGATAATCAATATGGTCATGGTGAGGATGAGCCAGGCGAACAAGGTGAAGTAGATGGTGGAGATCCTAGTGTAAGTGTTAAATTTACTGAAGTAAATAATCCAGATTACTTAAAGATGAAGATTATTGATGTGGATTCTGACAATGGAATGTACCGATTAATTGGTATCACGACTAAACGCAAGAATCGCTTAGGTTTTTCCTTCCAATCTATTGGTGAGAATGGAGTTGCCTATAATAAGACTATAAAAGAAATAAGCTCAAATAGTGGAAATCAAGTTAAATTACATGGTTCTAAAAGGTTTAGTGTAGAAGACTTAGAAATCAATAAACGATTTGTTGTAGATTTTACTATTGAAGATCGTATGCGTGTAAAGATGAAAGGGGTTACATATGAACTTAGAGGCTGATTTATTTCCATATCCTGTTCTAACCCCTGAGTTAGATGATTATCTCGATAATAATAGTTTTGATGCTCAAATTAATGTGAACCCTGAAAGCTCAGGTGTTATTTCTGTTGCAGCTGATTTTAAACTTGATAATCAAGGCTTAAAAGAACTGGTAGACTCTGGTAATGCTCGTTATGCACTTCATGTAGAAGGTGTAGCTAGTAGTTATCGTAAATTATGGACTAATAATGAGGATCAAACTTTTATAAGAAATACTATATTTGAAGGGGATATTCGTAAAAAGCTGCAAATCAATGCTATGGTTATTGCAAATGCGGATATTGATAACTATTCAAATATTAACTTCAATGATTTATATTATGACGAAGACTATGCTGTTACAAATTTAAAAAAAGGTGATATTTTAGCTTTTCTACCTACTAAAGAAGTTGTAATAGATCTTGAGTCTGGTCGTAGTGGAACTGAGTCTATATTTACTGTAGCACCTCATAACGAGCCATATATGAATGTAGAGTTGAGCGGAGATACTATTGTTTTAAATCTTCCTACAGAGGTATTTTCTATATATAAACATTGTGGGAATAGCATTCAATCTAAAGAGTATTTTATTTCACTCTTCTTTATTCCTGCATTAACTTTTGTGTTATCAGAAATTAAGAATAAGAATGTATCAGAAGATTTGGATTGGTATCAATCTATAGATGCATTATTAACGCAAGAAGGAATTAATCTAAATAATGAAAGTACATTAGTTATAGCTCAGCGTTTGTTGAATTGTCCGTTAATCAAAAGTGTACATGATAAATTTGCTGGAGATGAAGTAAATGACTAGATATATTAAATATGTAACGGATGAATTCTTGAAAGAGTTTAAAAACGAATTCCTTGTAAAGTATGCTTATCTATATAAAAGTAATGAAATGGATAAGTTAAAGTCTGTATTTTCTGATTCTAATAATGTGATAGAGACAAGTATCGAGTACGAATATGAACCATTAGAGGTTGAACCTAAGGAATATGATGCGGATATTGTAAGACGTAATATCAGACGTGTATGGGAGAGCCTTAAGGTACTAACTCCAGTTCAAGCTGAAATGGAAAAGATTTGGGTTGCATTAGCTCATACAGATTATCTTGCGTATCAAATGGGAATTTTTAATAGCCAAATCGCTAATCCTGATAATAAAAAGCGTGAAGAATCTAGTTTGAAGTCACGTACTATTTTTGTTAATGGTGCAAAACGCTCTTTAGCTATACATAATCTTGCGATTTTATGGTGGTTGGCATATTACTTTAGAGATGATCAAAATATAGAAGCTCCATATCATTTAATAGACTTTTTTGTGTCTACTCCGTATCGTGGTAATGCGGTAGCTCTTTTATCTAGTAATATTATTTCTAATAAAGAAATTGCATTAGGTATTTTGGAAGCCGTAAAAGTTCTTATAGAAAAAGAGGGAATGGTTGTAAACCGCTTCCCTTATTCTGAGGCTGGTAAAATCTTAAACGAGGTCGGTGGTGTCAGAATTTTAGATACTCTGACTCGTGAAGAAGTTAAAGACATTCTAATTAAAAATCTTCCTAACTCTCATAAAGTATCATTTGTAAATGATAAAGCTGAAGATGATACCTCTTTAACTACGGCTAAAGAGGAAAATCAAGATGTAGAGATTACTGAATTGGAGCGACCGATAGAAGCTACTGAAAACAATAATAATGTAGTTATTTTGCCTGTAGAGAGTACAGATGTTATTGCTCCGATGAGTGAAACAAATAAAGTGGCAAATCTTCCTGTTTTAGAAGTTACTACTCAGCAAGAAGAAACGGAAGAAGATGATGATATGTGGATTGCTCCTGTGTAAGAGAGGCGTAAGTTTATTATATGTACCAATATAATGGTATCCGTTTAGCAAAGGATACAACTATAATTAATTGGAAATACGATTTTCCAACATTAGAGATACCTAAAAGAGTATTAACTTTTTTAGAGCGTAATAATATTAATACTTATAAAGATCTACTTAAACTTGATGAAAATAATATACAGAAGTATAAATCTGGAGCTGGTAAAATCGGACAAGATGTATTAAAAATTATTGCAGATATACAGGCTATTGAAGATTTTTATTATTCGAAAAATATATCTATTGTCCTTGTAAAAAATTTATTTAATTCATTAGTTGAAAGAATTGATAGCCAAGGTTTAGATATTGATGACTTTAGTACCGAACTTATACATTTTTATAGAGATTTGTATACTATTCCATGGGAAACTGAAAAATATATGGAGTTAGTTACTAAATTAGATAGTTATAAAGATTTACAAAGAACACTGATTTTGTCGACTCTTAAAGTACATAGATCAAAAACATTTGAAGAAGTAGTTAATTGTAGCAATATACTTTTTGTTGACATTATGATAGATGATAACTATATAGATAGTATCTTAAATGAGGCGATTCGAAGGAAGATTTTGACAGTAGAGGATGGTGTTTATAGTTATAATTATCCTTCAATTGAAGATTTTTTGGTAGAAAATAAAGGGAATAAAGATTTACCCATAGTTAATTATCGAATGGATGGTCTTACCTTAGAAGAAATTGGTAATAAGCTTGGTGTTACTAGAGAACGAGTGCGGCAAAGAGAACGAAAAGCGCTAGGAAGCCTAGGTCCAGTTTTTGAAGATAAGTATAAGTTAGTTTTTGAAGCATATAATTTTAGTCCAGAATCATTTGCATATATTTTTGATGCAAGCCCTCGAATATATAACTTTTTAAAGCTTAGATATCGTGCTGGTACAAATGATATTGAAGCTATGTTAGATGATGAGGCTATTATTGAAACTATTAAATTGAGAGTAGATTCATATTTAAAGAAAGATTTAATCAAAATAGGGGATAGTTTTGTTCAGCCTAAGAAAGGGGCCATATTATATTGGTTTATTTCTACATATTGTACAGAAGATATTAAATTACAGGATGCTTATGATAAATATATAACGATTTTAGATGAGGCAGAAATTGAGGAGAGCTTACGTTTTGATTTAAGAAATTTTGGTGTCCGTGTTTCTGATAGTCTTTATACCGTATGGAAGTATCAAAAATGGTTTAGATATTATGAAACTAGAAATCTTGATATAAACCAATTAATTAATGATTTGGGCCTTTATGAATATAATAATATGGAAGTATCAACAGAGTTGTTTGTGGCTAATCGACCGGATGTGTTAGCAGAATGGGAGATACATGATAAATATGAGTTACATAATATTTTAAAGAAGTGTCAGAATAGAATTAATGGTCTTAATATTGAGTTTCTACGTATGCCTAATATTATTATTGGTAAAGCTAGTCGTGAGAAACAGGTCATAAAATTGTTACAATCTGAAAGCCCTATTTCTGTACCTGATTTTTGTGCTTTATACGAAATGACATATGGTGTCGATAAAGCTACATTTGCAGCAAATTACTTTAGTCCTATAACACCTTATAGACATGCAGATATGTTATCAATGGACGTAGAAAAAATGAGTGATACTATGATTGCAGAATCTCGCTCTATTCTTATACAGAATTTTTATAGTTTGAAAGAAATCACATCATTATTAAGTGAACATTTTAATTGTGACATGTCTGATTACGTAAATTCTTATAATATCAATCAGCTAGGATATACTTTAGCAAGTCGTTCGATTTATAAATCAGAATATACTGGTATGGTAGCCGCATTAGAGGCACATATTGCAGATAATGGATTGATGAATTCAAGAACTTTTGATCAAAGTATGTATACAACCTCTACTTTTTATGCGGCATTATCAGATTTAAGATATCAGTATAAGGTTTTAGAGATTATGCCTAACCAATATATTCATATGAGTCATTTGGAAAAAATAGGGATTACAAGAGCTGATATTGATGATTTCATTAATGCCGTGATTCAGAGTGCGCACGGAACTTATTTTACATATGGACAATTAAAACGAAGGGGATTTAAACATAAACTTCAGGACCTAGGTCTTGATGATTATTTTTATAGCTCTATCTTACGTTGGAGTAAACATTTTAATGCTCAAACATATCGTTATACTATTTTGCTTTCTGCTGAAAAGAAACAAGTTTTTTTACATGAATTATTGCGGGTGATATTAGGTGAACGCAAAGTTATTTTAAGTAAAGATTTACTTGAAGAACTTAAACTAGAATACGGTATAGATTACTCTACTGATACTCATAAGTTTTTGGAACATTGTACTCGAGGCGGGTTGGAATACAATAAAGCTACAGGAGAATTAATCGTTTCTAGAATTCCTTAAGATTACAGATTAATTTAAGAAAGCAGATATTAATACAATTGATAACATTTGGGTATAGTTAATTAATTCCTATGTGTTATTAGGGAGATTAGATATGAAATCAATATTGAGATTGCTTGTATGTATGTGTTTTAGTGTTATGTGTTTATTTTCTGCCTTAACAGTTGAAGCAGCTCAAATGCCATTAGATTTAGTTATTCGTGCGTCTCAAAAGGTTGCAGGTGACTGGTATGATGCTAGTGGCAATAAGGTATTAAGTATTTCCAACGGATATATTAATGGCTGTCGTATTGTGGATGGTGCTGATTTTGTCGGTGGTTATCCTGGAGCCGGTGTTTTTATTATTCAAGAGGCTCAAGGTAGAAAAGCTATTCATCTAGAGTGGTTGGGGAATGGTGAGCATAGAACCTTGATCATGAATAAAAAGAACCAATTAACTAGTCGCTTGCAAAAGGAGCATTATGAATCTGTTCGAGGAGTGCATTTAGGAATGACTCGACAACAGGTAATTGATCTACTTGGTGCTCCAAGTTCCAGTGATGTTCGTGGACGTGAGACATTAAAATATATGGATTTAGGTCTTAGTGTTGGCCTTGATCATAATATGGTTACAGTTATTACGCTTACTGGTAAAAATGCTCATTTTGACAAATCTGGATTGGGTATCGATTCATCTATGATTGACTACTATAACTTCTATCAATTTAATCGAATGCCATCTGAGCTTTCAAAGAATACATTCCAAGGTGTATTCTCTATTGGTCATGGTGAATACATATTCTTTGGTAGCAATGAGGTTTCATTGACTGTTTATAGTAATTAAAGCAGCAATAGTTATGTATTATTGGATTCATGCAATATAGGGTTTGTATGGATAGGGTTCTAGCTGTAAATATAAGGGGAATTATAATGAATAAAAAGTTTTTATTGTTAGCTGGTGTTGTGTCTGTGTTGAGTATGAATGGTTTAACGGTTCATGCAGATTCTACTGTTTCTACAAATAGTGAGAATTTGTTGGTTAATAGGAGTACGAATACAGATGGCTCTACGAATTATGAAATTTCGATGACGAATTATCCTACATACCAAGGGACGTTTATAGGTTCTGGTGGTGATATTAACCATGGTATTCGCATCGAATCTGATGGTATATCTATTAGTGATACGGTAGAAGAGAATGCTGGCCATCCTGATGATCGTCATTCGCGCATTGGTGCGGGTTACTTTGATATGTATAACGGCACTCATGAGCTCGTTTGGTTAGAGGATTATGGTTTGGCTATCCTCGATCGAAAAGAAAATAAATACATGGCTCAGATGGAACCTAAAACTTTTACCATGAGCAATGTACAAAGTGGTGATAAGTCTGAGCTCAGTACAGATGGCACGAAGATTGTGCACTATGATAATGAGAACAGCACTGAATACAATACGAATTATGGGTATAACGGGGTGACCATCACGACTACCGATGGGGACCATGATAATGAGAAAACGGTGTCTCTCACTAACAAAGGCCTAGATAATGGGAATAATAAAATCGTAAATGTGTCTAAGGGCGAGGTTTCCAAGACGTCTACTGATGTTATTAATGGAAGCCAGTTGCACGAAGTGAAAACGCAGGTGGACAATAATACGAATCGCATTTCTACGCTCGAAAATAACACGGTTAACATTGGTGACAAGGTCCTTAACAATGCCAAGTCCTATACGGATCGTCAGGTGTCCAAGGTTGGCGCTGCCTCTGCGGCCTTGGCGGGGCTTCATTATTTGGACTACAATCCAAATGATAAATGGTCCTTTGCGACTAGTGTAGGCCATTACAAGAACTCAAATGCGGGCGCTATCGGTGCGTCTTATCAGCCAAATGAAAACTCTATGGTACATGCTGGTGTTACCCTTGGCGGTGAAAGCATGTTTAACATCGGTGCTTCTTTCAAGGTAGGCGAACAAGATCCGACACTCAAAACAAGCCGCTTTGAAATGGCGAAACAAATCAAAGACCTACAAGCTGACAATGCATCACTGCGCGCAGACAACGAAGAACTACGGGCTGAAGTTAACGAAATTAAAGCAGCGTTGAAAAAATTACAGTAATTGTAGTATTTATAATAGTCACATAAGTTATATAATAGCTAAGCTTTACGCTTGGACCATACATAGGCACGTTCTCGAGGATATAGTATACTTATACTAATGAGAGAACGTGCCTATTATTGTTTGAGAGGTGTTGTATGAAACTAAAAAGTACTTTGTTGAGCTTGGCTGTGGCACTTGCTTTCACCATACCTATTGATGCGGCGCAGTATACTGTTCCTGAAGGGCAACCACCTGTGCCAGGGGCTGATGCAAGTATTCCAGATACTGCGTATCAGAACTATCGTTATGGTGAAGCTCTGAATGCTAATGCGAGTGCAATTATTTTAGCGCGCAAGCACATATATGAAATGTTAGATAAGCAGGTTCAAGAGAATAAAAGGAATGTAGAAGACGCAGAACGTTGGAAAAAAGCACATGATAAATCTATGGATATATCTTCTCATGAATCTACGGTTATCTTGCTACACGAAGGTGAGCATCGGGCTAAAATGACCGTGCCTATTGGTGTTACTGGAAGTTTTTATAAGGAATCTCATAAGAAGGATGGGATAGCTTCTTTTGCCGGTGAAAACAGTGCTATTACTGGGCTTGTTAGTTTTAGTGAAAGCTTTGTAGATGATGCAGCCTATAAATCGGCTAAACAAAAGGGTGCGTTTAATTATCCTGGTATTACGAAAGGGTATTGGAGTATAACAGATAAATATTATGGTGAGAATACGCCTTTAATGTTGGCTGCTGTTACGTTTGATAAACAACCAAACCACAATTATGTGGCAGCGCTTGGCCATATAAATCACCCAATTACTACTAAGGTAGAGAGTACAATGGCTAATTTTGTAATACCATCACTACAGCCAATAGATGATGTAGATGGTACAAGTGATGCTGTTACATGGGGGAATGTAACATATCGCTTGCCTAAGGGTATGCAGTTACAATCAGAAATGAAAGAGGGGCCACATGCAGAAGGTCGTGTATATGTAGGGCCAGACATGCGGCTGGTTGTAACAAGAGGTCCTATACAGATAAAAGATCATCCAATGGTTGCATATCCTAAACGTGTTTTTAAAGATCTTATCTATAGATCCTCTAAATTATTGTTACAAAATGTACCAATCCAATCTGCGATGGTGTTGAATAATGGTGTTCCTACCTATATCATGGATCAATATAATCCTGGTAAGCTATCACGTATACTCCATTTGATACAAGATAATGAATACTCCTATGTTATGGTATTGTCGTATAAAGATGGTAAAACTAAATACAATCATCTAAAGTTACGTAATATGATGGAATACTTAGACTTTAAAAACGCTAACCAGTTAAGAAGCAAGATAGAAAAGAAGCTAAAGAAATAAGAAAAAGACCGTACCTTGGGGTGCGGTCTTTTCAGTGTTTATCTATATATTTCTATTATTCGTTCCTTATTGTATCGTATATTAGTTCGTCATATAATAACATTAGGATAGTTAGACGAGGTTGGGCCTCTCTTCGTCATCGAAGGGAGGGATAAGCCTATGAGTGATTATGAAATAATCATGCTCCTTTTACAAGTACTGGCTATTGTCATTGCTTTTGGAGCACTGGTAGCCCTTATTTGCCTTACAAAAAGCAAATAGCCCTCCGTTACCGCATGGTAGCTAAGTAAACAGAAAGGCCATTTCCTAAGTATTTTGATTTTCGAGATGCGCCCGACGTTTCCACTCGTCTGACTATCTATTTATATTATAGGAACAAAGTTGTATATCGTCAAATTGTGATAAATGAGTACCGTTATATTAGTTTTATAGATATTTGAGCTTACATATATGATGTATAATAAGTATAGTTTACATGATAGTTTATGAGTCTTAAGGAGAGATATATGTTACGGCGATTTTTCATGATGATGGCGCTGATGGTAGCCTTTACTATGCATAGTCAAGCGATTTCAATACAGGAGCTCAAGTCATCACCGCAGTTTAAGGTAGTTGCTGAGGTAACGCCTGATGTTCCTAATGCTAATGAGCATACTACGTGGTATTTAGACACGAGTTCTATTGAGGTGCTAGAGTACGCGCCGCCTATGTATAAGATTAAGGCCACTGTGTACAATGCGTATCAGTCGCCGCGGAAACATGTCATTTTTAGTGATGCCTGGACTGTGTCCTATGATACGCGTCAGTCCTTAGCAAGTCAGGTATACCGTGCGAAACAGGCGGGAACTTCGTTGACGACGGTTATTGATGCGGCACAGACGAAAACAGGTATGACGGGCACTGAGGAACCATTGGGGAAATTCTCCTTTGATGGACAGTCGCTGCCGATTCAGGTGAAAGCCTCAACTCGTGCTATTTTGCGCACGGCACCGAATACGACGCGTTACGATATAGCAGATACGTTATTCTATGAAGCGTACCGTATGCATTTTGAAGATGTGGTGGTGAAATGAGGCTCATGATGAAAGTATTATATATAGCAATGGCATTGGCGCTGTCTTGTGTGGTGCCCGTGCACAGCATGTCTATGCAGGAATTACAAAATACGAACCGCTTTGAAATGCTTCATGGCTTTGGTGAAAGCGGCAATGGTGATGGAACCTATATAGATAAGGATTCCATCAAGGCCTCTAACGGACCGAATGGCTCCAAGCAAATTGCTGTCACGCAGTATGTGCTCATGCCTGCTGGTGACATGATTCAAGAAAAGCAAGTCCTGTACACCTTTGATACAAAGCAATCCCTTGCTAATTTAATTAAGAAATTGGATGCTCATCAATTAGGATCGTATAAAGAACTGTGGCTGTTTAAACAAAAGCACTCAGGCGTAACATCTAGTGTTGTTGATTTCAAAGAGTATCATATAGATGGAAATCGCTATGACACACAAAGTGAAGCAAGCGATAGACGAATGGCAACGGCCCCTGTAGACTTTGGCTTTGCAGGATACCTCTTGGCTAATCGACTGTATGAACAGATGTATGGCGTACAATTTGATGATGTAGTGGGAAAATAAGAAAAACTCCTATTGGTTTTCACCGATAGGAGTTTTGTATTTATCTATATATTTCTATTATTCGCTCCTTATTGTATCGTATATTAGTTCGTTCTATAATAGACTTAGGATAGTTAGATGAGGTTGGGCCTCTCTTCGTTTTTGAAGGGAGGGTTGCTTATGAGTGGTTATAAAATCATTATGATTATCCTTGGGATTTTATCAGTCATGATATCCTTTGGAGCACTTGTGGCGCTTATTTGTCTAGAAATAGCAAAATAGCCCTTCGTTTCTTCGGAAATTAGATAAAACGAAAAGGCCATTTCTACATGTTTCATTTAGTTTAGAGATGAGCCTGACGTCACTACTCGTCTGACTATCTACTTATATTATAGGGATAAAGATATATATCGTCAAATGGAGATAAATCGTATAAATATCAACCTTATAAATAGCAATTAGAAGTAAATCCTATATACTAAATTATAAAATTATTAATAATAGGCACAGTCTTATTTGCATAGTATACTTATGCTAATAAGGTTGTGCTTATTTTGTTGTAATGTGAGAGAAGAAAAAGAGAGGGTTTTATGTTACGTAAAAGTGTAATTATGATGGCAGTAGCAACTGCTTTCACCATAAATGTAAGTGCTGTACAGATCGAAGTGCCAGCCGGACAGCCGCCTATGCCTGGAGCAGATGCGAGAATTCCTGCCAATGCGTATGAGAATTATCGGCATATTAATAAAGTAGCGGAGCAAGAGGCAGAGTCATATAGTCAATTTGCAAAATCGAATCCTAAAAATCCGCCATCTACGCTTGATAAGCTAAATCTGGAACATCCTGGTTTTTCTAAGGCTTTGGAGCTTGCAGATTATTCGCAGTCTATAGTGGTATTGATTCATGAAGGGGATAAAAATATCAGATTATCCGTACCAAATGTTAGCTTCCGTGGTGATGTGATAGAAACTGAGCCTGGAAAAGGGCCATTATTTGCTGTTCGTAGTCTCAGTTCGTTTTTAGTAGTAGGACCACCTCATGGTAAAGAGCTTAGTAAATATGCTGAAGGTGAAGGAAAATATAATTATCCAGGGTTGAGGAATGCATCTTGGAAGTTCATGTCAAACAATTCTCGTATAATGTATACGGAATTCACTCCGGATGATACAAAGACAACGTATGGAGTTACTTATGGGGGATGGGTTAATACAGAAGATCCATATCAAGATCAAGCACCTGAAGTGGTGATGAGTAATTATATTATTCCATCCATAGAATCCTTATCTGGATTAGATAATTACAGTCAGATTGAGCATTGGGGGAACTTTCACTATCGCATTCCTAAGACGGCTAAGTTAGTCAGTGAAGCCGTAGAAAATGAGAGACATGAGGTGAGAACTTATGAGGATACAGGGGTTAAAATACGGGTAATACGTAGCGCAATTATGAGCAAAGAGACAGATAACACGCTGATTAAGGTTCCAATAATATATTATTTACATAAATATAATGATTTGGATACACCTACACAGTACGCCGTAGTGTGGAATAACGGAATTCCTGGTTCTTTAGTTGATGCCTATAAGCCCAATCGTGAATCCTATCTTCGTCATGTTGTGAAAGATTCTGTATACTATTACAGTTATCGTATTAATTATGATAAAAGTAAAATATCGTATACGCATAAGCAGCTAAGAGATATGATTGAATACGTAGGCTTTGATGATGCGGCAAAGTTACGAAAAGAGCCACAATGGCGGGAAGAAGGGGCATATAAGGAGAGACTTGAAAATAGTTCCATCTTTATTCCATGGTATATGGAATGGGTTAAGCTGTTAAGTAAATAAGCTGTATTTGACTATTTAGTTTGAGAGAGGTTTTTATGGTTCAACGTATTTTAATGCTAGCCCTTGTGTTGCTGGCTTTCATCATGCCCACAGAGGCAATCACATTACAAGAATTACAGACATCGCCACAGTTCAAATTAGTTCATGTTCAGGCGATGAATCCTACGATGGAGCGCGGTGGTTTATATATCTATTTGAACACCTATTCTATTGAGGCGACTCATTATGCACCCCCACAATATTCTTTGCGTGGTACCTATTATGTCGTAATAGATACAGATTACCAATCTACGATTGAAGAGAAACAACTTACTGTGGATTATGATACAAACTATTCTCTAGCTACCTTAATCCATTCGTCTCATATGATGAATCCAAGCCCGTCTACGTTGGCTTTGATTGAGGCTAGTGAAAGTAAATCTGGCTTATCTCTAGTGGACGTAGCTGTGGCAAAATATTCATTCGATGGGGCAGCACAGCAAATGCAGTATCGAAATGATATGCGCAAGTTCCCACTCAAGCGAAATAATACCATTATGTATGGTATAGCAGAGGCTATGTTTATGGCTGCCTATCAGCAGTATTTTGATGATATTGTTGTACAGTGAGGTGGACGATGAAACGCATATATTTACTTTCACTATGGTTATTAGCCTGCCTCGTATTGCCTATGAAAGGTCAAGCCGTAGCACAGGCTGACTTATTAAACTCAGAGCGATTTGAGCACATCGATTCGAGTGCTGACTCTGGACGAGGGGATGGAAAATATTTGGACCTTTCATCTGTTAAGCCTGTATCGGCACCGAATGGTCATCGTCGTATCGAAGCGGTCATCTATGTTTCTATGCCTGCTGCTAATATGATTCAAGGACTTTCAGTACAATACGATTACCAAATGGATCGTTCTTTGCGCCATTTAATTAATGCTCATGATCAAGCTTTAAAACAAGGCAATAAGATACCGTATATCTCTATTTGGCGTACAAAACAAGGGAACTCAGGAATCACTGGAACTGTTAATGATGGCGGTACCTATTACAATAATGGACAAATTCGCCAACAACGTGTGTATGCAGAAAACCTAAAAGCTATGATTCTACCTGCTGATTTTGGTGATGAAAAATATAAATTGCCTAATTTGATGTATAAAAAAGCATATGGCATAGCTTATGACGATGAGACATAATAAATTATTGATAGTATTAGAATGGTCAGAATCGAGGATAGACTTAGATTGATGATTAAACTTATTTTTTTGTTTCTGTTAAAGTTTGTGCTTTTACTTATTTGGGGATCCTCTATTTGGTGGATTTATACATTACTGTACGATCGATATGTATTAGAAGCATATCCATTAAGAGATTATGTGCCGGTATTGATTTTTTGCTTTGGGAATATTTGGGTTTTACCATGGGTAATTTTATGGTATGAGAAACTATATCCTGTGTTTGATAAATCGAAAATGTATTATAGAGTGAAAGCATGGTTCATTTCTTTAAAAGAACAATCTACCGTGGGTATGTGTATATATAGTTGTATAGATTTTTTAATAAAGTTATGTCTAATAACGTATGGCACTATGGCTGTTTTAGCTGGTTTTATTTTGGTTGGTGTTATATTAGTTATGCCTCTACTTATGATTCTTGGATTGATATTTCGTTAGCTCTTGAAAGCTTTTGAACACGCATATTTTATTTCTGATACGCTCTAAACCTATTTACACAATGTAAAAGCCAAGCTATTCATATTTAGAAATAGCTTGGCTTTTATTAGTGGAGCACTTGTGGTGCTTATTTGTCTTACAAAAGACAAATAGCCCTCCGTTGCCTAGTGTAACTAGATAACTGAAAGGCCATTTCTCTAAATCTTATGTTTTCCGAGATGAGCCTGACGGTACGACTCGTCTGACTATCTACTTATATTATAGGGATAAAGATATATATCGTCAAATTGAGATAAACCTTATCAATACTAAATATATACACAAAACTTATACATACTAAAATATAAAATTATTAATAATAGGCACGACCTTGTTTGCATAGTATACTTATGCTAATAAGGTTGTGCTTGTTTTGTTGTAATGTGAGAGAAAAAAGAGGGTTTTATGTTACGTAGAAGTATAATTATGATGGCATTAGCTACTGCTTTCACCATGAATGTAAGCGCCGTACAGATCGAAGTGCCAGCCGGACAGCCACCTATGCCAGGTGCTGATGCGAGTATTCCTGCCAATGCGCATGAGAATTATCGGGCTGGTAGCTTGAGTAATGTGGGGGCTAGTGATGTTATAAAATTACATTCTGAATCTGATAAGCGTATGGAAATATATAGAACTGACTGGGAACTAACACAAGATGAAGTCAATCAGATAGCAAGCGATTCTGAGAAGGTGATGGATTTGTTAGTTAATGAGTCTGCAGTTGTGTTGTTGCATGATGACCGTACTAATATCCGAGCATCTGTTCCTGGACTACTATTAGCAAGTAAATACTATCCAAAACGCAGTGATGGTGAGCGTTTATCTATTGTAAGAGAACATTCTGTGTTTTTTGCCATCGGTACGAAACAGAATTATGATGATGCATTAGGCAAACTAAAAACGGACCGAAAAGGGGAGTTTATATATCCCGGTATCCCGCATGGTAAATGGGCTATTGAAACAGAGTCTTTTGGCGAAAATACGCCTGCTATGGTTGCCGTAGTTGGTTTAGATAATCAGCCAAATCAAGAATATATGATAGGGCTTAGCTACAAAAATCAGCCCGTTACCGACAAGCTTGAGCGTGTTATGAGTAATTATGTAATTCCGTCGATTCACTCTTTAGATGATATGGATCAGTATAGTGAAAGTATCAACTGGGATAATCTCCTGTATCGCATTCCTAAAGGACTTAAACTAACAGCACAGAAGTCATTAAAGGACTCTGCCGAAATAAGGGACTATCGTGGATTAGGTATGCGACTTGTTGTGGCCAAGAAATCTGTAAAGGTAGATGATAAATATATTTACTCCTTTATTAACGAAATTTCGGAGGTAAAGCCAGAAAGTCAAATTATAGGTGATGCACCTATTCAGGCAGCATCTGTTTGGAATAATGGCGTGCCTAGTCTTTTAGTAGATAACTATCAACCGGGTAAAAAATCTTTAATGCATCGATTCTTACGGGATGACAAGAATATATATATTATGAGTTTAGTTTATACTGACGGAGCAGTGCCATATTCTCATATTCAGCTGCGTAATACAGTAGAATATTCTGACTTTGCAAATATTGAAACATTGAGAAATAAGGTAATCCGCATTCAAAGTCAAGAAAAAATGTAATATAGTTGTGTGTATTTAGTTTGTATATTTTGATAGGGGTGAACTAATGAGTAAACTCAAATATATCAAAACTATATTAGTACTTTTGCTTAAGGCGTATCTTGTCTATCTATGGATTAACTTTGTAGAGACCTTTACTCAGCTACTCTATAATATCTATGTATTAAAAGTATATTCACTGGAGCATTTCGACCTATTTCTATTCTTTCTCTTTGGTAATATATGTTGTATTCTGTGGCTTGTTTTATGGTGTAAGCGATTACCGCCAGCTTTTAACAAACCAAAAATATATTATAAAATTAAAGACTGGATACGATCCAAGAAACAAGAAGCACCTATCTATAAAGTCCTATTTGGCAGTTTACTGCTTTTGCTAAAACTATGTCTTGTAGTGTATATCTTAATTGCTATCTCTACTGTTTTAAGCATTCCACTGATAGATTATTAGTATTCTATCAAACGTTAAATTAACTAAAAAGCTGAGCTACTGCGTTGGTTAAGTAGCTCAGCTTTTATTAGTTTATTCGTATATTCATATAATGTAATGCTTATTGTATCGTATATTAGTTCGTTCTATAATAGACTTAGGATAGTTGGACGAGGTTGGGCCTCTCTTCGTTTTTGAAGGGAGGGATAAGTCTATGAGTGATTATGAAATAATCATGCTCCTCTTACAAGTCTTGGCTATTGTCATTGCTTTTGGAGCCTTAGTAGCCCTTATTTGCCTTACAAAAAGCAAATAGCCCTCCGTTGCCTAGTGTGACTAGATAACTGAAAGGCCATTTCCTAATCTTTTTTCAATTTCGAGATGCGCCTGACGTAACTACTCGTCTGACTATCTACTTATATTATAGGGGTAAAGATATATATCGTCAAATTAAGATAAACATTATAAGTACTAATAGCGCTAATCCCTTTATATTCTAAAATATAAACTTATAAATAATACGTAATATGCATAGTCTTATTTGCATAGTATACTTATGCTAATAAGGTTGTGCTTATTTATGTTGTAAAAGTTTAGAAAGATGAGAGGATATATGTTACATCGATTTTTAATAACTCTAGGGCTTATGCTTGCTTTCACCATCCCAGCTCAAGCAATCACGATTGAGAAGCTCACGTCTCAGCCGCAGTTTAAGCAGGTATCTCAGTTTGTATCGGATATTCCTAATATAGACGAGCGTGGCGCGTCCTATATTGACGTGAATACGGTGAAAGTAATCGGTTTTGAGCCGCCTATTTATACAATCAAGGCGACGGTATATAAAGCGTATCAGTGGAATGATGAGAAGGTGATTACCGTTAAGGACATGACTTTCACCTATGATAGTAGCAATTCAGCAGCTAGTAAGGTCTATCGGGCGCAACAGCAAGGGAAAACGGCGATTAATACTGATGCGGGTGCGAATATGGATATGAATGAAGATATGTGGTCTAATCCAGGTATTATGCGCGATGAAGAGGAAATCAGTCGCTTTGGCTTTGATGGAACGCCTCGGCCTATCAATCGTGGTGCCTTTCTGCGCAGACCCGTTGTGAAAGATTCTCTAAATAAAGAGTTTTACGATATCGCTGATGCAGTGTATTATGAAGTATATAAGGAACATTTTGATGAGGTTATTGTTAATTAAATTCTATGTTCGGAGGTTATTATGAAAGCATTTGAAACAAAAGATTATAAGGCGTTTACCATGTTTGAGGAACGTTGGGCTCTTGTTACAGCGGGTACGCTTGATGATTTTAATACGTGTACAGTTAGCTGGGCCAGCATGGGTAACATGTGGGGCATGCTTGGCAATGATATATCTACCGTGACTGTGTACATTCATCCAGCTCGCTATACTCAAGAATTCATGGCGAAATACGATACTTTTACAGTTAGCTTATTCCCTAACAGCCAGCGTAAGGCTCTTGGCTATTTAGGCTCTCATTCTGGTCGCGATGAAGATAAGGTTGCCAATTCTGGTTTAACACCAGTGGCAGTCGGTGATGGAGTGACCTTCAAAGAAGCAGATTTAACATTTGTATGTAAAAAGTTATATGAACACCAATTCGATGAAGCTCATTTGGCAGATAAAATAAAGGAATATTATGCAGCAAACCCTACTGCCTATACTCAAATTGGTCATGATCGTTGGGAACCACATTATATGTACATCGGCGAAGTAGTTGAGGCTATAGAGGGATAGTTTGTTCACGTAACAAATGAGGATGTGCATTCAATTCTTTGGAATACCGTGAATGCTGTATCTGAGATAAATATAAACTTATAAAGAAATAATGAGATATAAAAACAGCCAGTATTGCGATTTGCAGTGCTGGCTGTTTGGTTTACACGTCTGATACTATTAGGTTGATTTTGAATGATGTTTTAATGGGCATGGCGCTACTCTGTTTCTGGGAATAGAACATGCGCTTTCAGTTTAAAGCTAGGATTATTGGTAGACTCAAAAAACTCAATCATATTCCGTAATTTTTGAACTTCCTCAGCATGTAAAAAACGTGGGTAAAGGATGATATAGGTAAAGCTATAGGTCCCATCATAGGATTGAAAGGTTAGGATGTGATCATCCTTATGAGGTGTATAGATGTGTGTGGATAGCCCAGGAATATTATTATTCCATATAACGGTATAATTAATATAATCTGATGTTGGTTGGTAATAGTAAATATCCCAGAACGTATCTAAATTAATTTTAAAATTGTAATGACCGTTTACAACAAGATCGCGCGCATATGGGTTTTTAGGAATATTATTAGTAGAAACAAAGAATGTTATGTTCCCCTTTTTGTAGTATCTAATATCTTGGTACTCGGTGCCCTTTTCTTCACCTTCGAATATGGCGTCTTTTGGTACGCGGTATTGTACACCGTTTAAGTTTTCTATGCGTGAATATTGATTTAATTCATTTAGGGTTTGCACAGAGGGAAGCACATAATTAGCCAATAATTTATCTGTAGGAACTTTGTTCAGAACGGGGTTGTTATCATAATAGACAAACCCTGCGTGATATAAGGGATGACGCATGTTATAGCCCTTAAATTTAAAATTGATCGTGTCGATGGTAAGCGTTGTTTTTTTACCGTTTTCAAGGTGCGGCATCTTCATACTATCCCAAGTGCTGTAGGTAACAGTAGGATATGAAAATACTGTGCCCTTTATATCAGAAATGTGTTTTGCTGGATTATGTTTTGCCATGTCCTGAAAGAAATCACGAACATTCTTGTCAGTTAGTTTTTCATAAGCTATTTTTGTGTTACGCCAGTCATAGTCTTTGTAATCAGCATAGTCAATTTCTAAATTGAGACTTCCATTATCGGTAAACACTCGATAGTCCTCAATGGTTCGACTCGGATTTTTGTAACGCCCTATATTATAATCACTTTTTACGCCCGCTACGGGGAATGAAAGTCGAATTTGGTTGTATTTGTCATGAACGGAAATGACCGTATTATGGTAATGTTGACTGCGATAGATAGAGGCAGCTTTAGCGTATTCCATTTCGCTTTTGTTAATACCTTCAGTTTTGTCCGTTGACTTGAGTGTTTCCACATAGTTTGTTACATCTTTTTCAATATCAGGATTCGTGGTTTTGTAATTTATGTAGGCATCCTTTGGAATCTTCGAATCTGCACCAGGAATATTAACATTGATGGCTCCTACTGATGATAATATGGTGCTCATCATGAAAATACCCGCTAATAGTGGTAGTTTTATCATGGTAGTATCTCCCGTTTATACTCTCATATCTATTGATCTTGTGTAATCCATAGGTTAAGTTGTTAAGTATAATTATATAACTAAATGACTATATTTTTAAGTTGTATGTGGCATACAAAAAAGGCAGCCCTCTAGTGGCTGCCTTTTTTGCCGTTGTTTAACGTAGAAAGTGAGACGGTATTTACTACCTGTATTTATAATAACATAGGGTATGGGTATAAAATGCCACATAGTATTGATACAAATTCTTAGTTCTTTGTTTTGGTTATTATATTACATTGGATGCTGTATTTTCTAAAAGATTTATCAAAATAAGTCATAAATTTGATGAAAAATAAGTATATATGAATCGATAGTGAGGGATAGCTTATATAGTGGGTTCCTTCAGTGAGAACTACTATAAATTGTATATTTCAGCAAAATTTTGTGAATTTTAACCCCACAAAAAGGCCAAAATCTGATATAATAATAATATAGAAATCGATGTATAAAAGGACTAAAAATCGTGTGTGTGAATTGATGTTTTTAGACTCACCTTTGGGCCTAAAAATATCTGTAGTTCTTATAGTTAAATCGATGCAATCGGAACGTTGTATATATGAAACAACTACGCAGATGCGTAGTTTTTATTATTTTGTGTTTGGTATAGGTAGTCCCATGAGTGTAGTGAAGCCCTTATTATGGCTATTAGAACCGTATATCGTATATAAAGCCTATTTGTGGGCCCTCCGCTTTATAGCACATCCAGTGACGTGGGAAGGCGAAATAGATTTGTTCTCCTTGACCTTAACGATGCTGCTTATTCTTGATGCGGTGGCGTTACCATTGGTCATTTTATATTGCCCTAGCTTAAATCCTGGTAAGCGACTTCCGAATTGGATTCATCGGTTAGGTACGCCTATCTACATCGTTCACAATTGGCTTGATGGCAAGGTTGGCGGCGGTACATCTACGCCGATTGTATGGTTACGCAGAACCTTACATTCCCTATTGTTATTTATCTATTTGCTAATCCCGCTCTACGTAGGTGGTCATCTCGTGATGGGCCTCGTAGTGGCTCTCATGTATGATGTCCTCGTGTGGGCACATGGAGGTGTGTGATGGCGACTTGCGAGTGGCCTACTACGCCTTTGTATCAGGCCTATCATGATCATGAGTGGGGGCGGCCTATTCATGATGATCGGTTGCAGTTTGAACATCTCTGTCTTGAAAGTCTCCAATGTGGCCTCAGCTGGCTTACGATTTTGAATAAACGAGACATTATCCGAGGCTGTTTTGATCATTTTGATATTGATACGGTTGCTAGTTATGGTGAAAGCGACGTAGAGCGAATCTTGCAGACCGAGGGTATGCTCAAGTCTCGCCCTAAAATTGAAGCTATCATCAATAATGCTTCTGCTTTTAAAGATATTCAAGATGAATTTGGTTCGTTTTGCAACTATATCTGGGCTTTCACAGACAATAAAACTATTATTTATGAAAGCCACCCTGATGGAAATATACCTGCGAAGAATGGCTTGTCCACGCGGATTAGTAAGGATCTAAAGAAACGAGGGTTCAAGTTCGTAGGCCCTGTTACCATCTATTCCCACCTGCAAGCCAGTGGCCTTATCAACGATCACGGTAAGGACTGTCCTTGTTTTGAGGAAATTAATATAACTGCAGATGTTATCCGACTACCGGTAGATGCGGAAGATTAATACGTGTTGTAACGTATTAATCTAACTATTAGTTAACAATAGTTTTTATACATGATTGATGTTACAAAATTGTACTTGTGTTAAACCATACTTTAAGGTGTACACTATAGTCGATGGAAAGATAGCGTTCCATCATATGTCGGCCCGCTTTATATACAAACACATATATTCTCTCTCTCCAAAGCGGGTCTCTCATATACTTCTCTCTCAAAGCTATAAACACAACATAAAGCCTCTATCCTTTACTGGATAGGGGCTTTTTGCTATATAAATTGATTTGTTTCGATATAGTTGGTATACTGATGATGAAATAAAGTATTACTTTCACAATTAAGAAAGGGAAATATATGATTGGTTTGGGCACGGCCATTAACATTGGCCTCATCATTGCCGGCAGCTTGTGCGGCCTCGCATTTGGTCGGTTTATGAAAGAAAATTTGAAACAGACGCTCATGATGGTGAGCGGCATTATCGTTCTCCTTCTTGGGATGAGCGGCGCTATGCAGTATATGCTAGTCATTGTAAACGGCACGCTGCAAACGACGGGGCCTATGCTCATGATTATTAGCATGGTGGCAGGCGCTGTAATTGGCGAGCTTATCGACCTTAACCGTTGGATTACGGTATTTGGTGACTGGGTGAAAGCAAAAACTGGTAACACTGGTGATCCGCAGTTTACACACGCTTTTATTACTGCATCCCTTACGTTTACAGTGGGAGCCATGGGTGTGCTAGGCTCTATTCAAGACGGCTTGACGGGTAATTACCAAACGCTATTGTTGAAAGGCATCCTCGACGGCATCATCGTTATGGTTATGGTATCCTCTATGGGCAAGGGCGCATTGTTCTCCTTTATTCCTGTAGGGATTACTCAATGGATTATTACAGCTATGGCTCACATCGCTGCGCCGCTAATGACGCCGAGTGCTATCGATAACCTGTCCTACGTGGGATCTATTCTGATCTTCTGCGTCGGTATCGACCTCATCTGGCCTGGTAAAATCCGTATTGCTAACCTATTACCAGCCATCTTCGTGGCTATGGGGCTTACATTCTTGCTCTAATGTAAATCGTATTATGAATACTAATAAAAATAATATATAGATTTTATAAGAGACCTATATGCTCTAACCTTTCACTGTTATACTTTGCAGATGAAAGCTGGGAGATTATAGGTCTTTTTACATTTGTAGCCATTAGTTATATGGATAATTTTTTAAAAGTTAGTATTAATCTTTGCTTATCTTCAAGTGATGTCTAGAACTAGATACATTCCGAAATAGTTGACCAATAGAGTCAGGAGAATAGTAGGATTTGAGTGAGAGTTTAGAGAAATCTTTTACCGAAATGATTTATAGAATAAAAATATTCCATAATATACTCGTTTTACAGGTATATATTATTGAGTTATACCTGTAAAGCAGTTATAATCGAAGGAGAGGTTCTATGATTATCGGCTTTAAAGATAAGGAGACGGAGCGTATTTTTTATCGTGGCTACTCTCGTATGTTTTTGCATAGATGAAGATTTTAATTTATATGATGTAGAAATTATTGATTATCATTGAGGAGATATATTTATGAAGGAATTAATTCCTGTACCCAAAATGAGTGAGGTTCTACGTACGGAATTTATGGAGCCATTGGGTTTAAGTGCATATCGTGTCGCTAAAGATATTATGGTGCCTGTATCGCGGATACAAGAAATCCTACAAGACAAACGTAAAATCACTGCAGATACAGACTTACGATTGTGTAAATATTTTGGAATGTCTAAGGGGTTTTTCTTAAGACTACAGATGGATTTAGATTTACTTGAAGCAGAGGATACAGAGGGGCTTCAAGCTGATTTGAAGAATATAAGATGTATTACAAATTCATGTACTGCTGATTGATAATTTTCGATATATTTGGTACACTTATTTTATAAATAAATCGTTATGACATTATGTATTACTATAAGGAGACGCTATGTTATTCGTTGAATATCCTAAATGCACAACATGCAAAAAAGCAAAGAAATTCTTAGATGATCATAATATTAAATACACAGATCGTGATATTAAATCTGAAAACCCTACAGCAGAAGAAATCGCAGCTTGGTATCCACAATCTGGTAAAGATTTGAAAGCATTCTTTAATACTTCTGGTATGATTTATCGTGAACAACAATTGAAGGATAAATTGCCAAACCTTAGTGAAGAAGAAAAACTAGCTTTGTTAGCATCCAATGGTATGCTTGTAAAACGTCCTATCTTGGTTCTTGAAGACAAAGTTCTGGTGGGCTTTAAAGAAGCAGAATGGATTGAGGCGTTGAAGCTCTAATTTCATATCAGTAACCGAAAGAACAGGTCCCTAAAAGCCTCCAAAGCGAGCTAAGTCGTTTTTAGGGACCTGTTCTTTCTATATCTAATAAAGAAATAAGCGCCTTCAACTAGATCTTTAAAGGGAGAGGTCATTTTTATGAATTCGTTCTTTTCCTATTCTGTAATGGAAATGCAGTTTTTTATTGTTTATCGAAAAAATTAACTTGTATATAGTTTGTATGTCTTGTATAATATTTACATTGTAGATATACCCCTATGGGTACATAAACTTTAAATCACCTTAGGTACAAAGTGTTTTAAATTACTTTAGGCCCAGAGAGTTTCAAATTACTTAAGGTATAAAGAGTTTTGAATTATTATTGTGTTGTTTTGTGTTGTGTTTCCGGAGCAAGTTTAGCCGGTTCTAGTGTATAGAGAGGTCTATATGAAGTTTTTACAGTCTTTATCGGCTCAGGTGTCGTTATTTACGCAAGGTGCTATTTTAGCATTAGGCGTTGTCTTTATTCTTTTGGATGTGATTACAGAGTCATTAAATCCCGTTATAGATTTAGCATGGGTAACGGTTCTAGTTTGTGGTTTACCACTACTTATTAACAGTGTTCAAAGTATTTGGGAGCGTTTAGAGATTCATGCTAATTTCCTCATTGTAGTGGCCATGGTGGCGCTCATTTCCAATGGCGATTATCATACGGCGGCCTATGTGGGGCTCATTGTACAGGCTGGTTTCTTCTTGGAGCAGCTTATTACGGGTGAGTCACATTACACTGTAGATGATGATATGCTGCCTACAATGCCAGCACAACTCGTTGCTATGCGTCAGGGCATTAACAATTATTCGTCTGTCATTGTTGTGGCTGTATTGCTATTATCTATGGGTTCCTTTGCATTGACACAGGATTTTATACATACTGTAACCTTGTTATTGGTACTATGCCCATGTTCCTTGGAGCTTATCTTAGTGGCACTTATGATGGGATCCCTTGTGGATGACGCATCTCCTGTATCGGAGCTTTCAAAAGGAACAAAGCAGTCTCATTTAGGTCTACTTATCGTGTCTATTGTATTCCACGTAGCGATCATCTGCGTGGGCGTACTTGGTCTTATAGATCCTGTTACGGCTGTTGCATTGCACGGTTTGGCACGACTTGGTCTCGTGTATAATTTGAAAGTTTTAAATGGTTCTTTGTGTGTAGCATAGAATTTAGTACAGTATATATTTTAAGACATAATAAAATCCCCTAGTAATGATGTGTTACTAGGGGAGTTTTTAGGTTCATACAACTATTAGTTGTAGATTATTCTTTTGCTTGGGATTTGTCACCAAGTGTGAGAAGTAGGAATACGATAGCGAGGATACATGCACCAACGAGGGCTACGAAGCCGCCATCCCAACCATAAAGGTCAACCATGAGACCCATGAAGGCACCAGCACCAGCGGAACCGATGAGGTAACCAAGAAGGCCTGTAAGACCAGTAGCGCCACCTGTTGCTACACGTGGTACCATGTCTGCTGCTTGAAGGCCGATCATCATAACAGGACCGTAGATGAGGAAGCCAATAGCGATAAGTGCTAAGTTATCGATAAGGATATTGCCTGCTGGGTTGAACCAGTAAACAAGGATTGCCAAGATAACGAATAGCATGAAGCAGATGGTAGCTGGAGCACGACGGCCGCGGAATACGCGGTCACTCAAATAGCCACTTACGAGCATGCCTGGAATACCAGCCCATTCGTATAAGAAGTAAGCCCAACGGGAACCTTCTTTTGTAAAGCCTTTCACAGCAGTCAAATAAGTAGGCGCCCAGCTTACTACGCCGTAACGGATGAAGTATACAAAGATATTTGCAATTGCAAGATACCATAAGTATTTGTTATGCAAAATATATTTGTAGAAGATTTCTTTGAAAGTAGTTTTGTTTTCATCTTTTACTTCAGTTGCTACTGTTTCGTGTTTATATTCCTCGATAGGTGGCAAGCCACAAGATTGAGGTGTATCTTTCAACAAGAAGAATGTAACCACAGCTAATACGATAGAAATAAGAGCAGGGAAGAAGAAAATACTATGCCATGTACCAAATAGATAGATACCTAACGTAGCGAGAGGTGCGATAATACCGCCACCAAGATTGTGGGATACGTTCCACCAAGACCACCAAGCACCGCGTTCAGAACGGGAGAACCAAGTTACCATATTTTTCGCATATGGAGGATAGCCCATACCTTGGAACCAACCATTTAAGAAGGCGAGCACGCACATGATAGGAATACTGCTTAAAACACCAGGTAAGGTGCCGAATAATAACATAACTAAAGCACTGAGCAATAGACCTACTGTGGAGAAGTATTTTGGGTTAGAGCGGTCAGACGCATTACCCATGACAAATTTACTTACGCCGTACGCTACGGATAAGAGGGTCATGACAATACCAAGATCCGCTTTAGTGTAGCCGTACTCAGCAATCATGTACGGAACAGCCAAACTAAAGTTTTGACGGATCAAATAGAATGTAGCATAACCAATAAAAGTACCTGCAAAGACTTCTTTGCGAAGACGTTTGTAGGTGGAATCGATTTGCCCCTCTGGTAATCGTTCAATATGAGGAGCTGGAGAGAAAATCGACATCATCACACATCCTTTCTACAAAATGCCATTGTAATCATACCATGTATGACCAAAAGTCGACTATATTTTATTTTTAATTATGATAAATAGTTATTTTAGTGCACCATTATGGGATTAGCGCATAGATTATAGGTCATTAAAATATCTACTATTTATTAGAGAGAACTAGCACCAAAATACATGAATGGTGTTAATAAAATAGCGCTATCTATTCCGATAGATACTCAATTAGAGTTGTAGGATAGATAGCGCTTTTGTGTTGTATATTAATTGTGAATATATTTATATACTGTACGTAAATATATTGATTTTATAGTCTCAATTAATCAAATTAATCAATATATGTTACAGGATAGCCTTTTGCTTCGATTTCACGGCGGTTAAGACCGTTTGGTAAGTCTGGATAGCCAAATGCAAGGCTAGCATATACTTTTTCACCTTCTTTAAGGCCTAGTTCACGCATTTTAGCTTGGATGCGTTCGTTGTCTTGAAGGTGACGGATTTGATTTACCCAGCAGCTGCCAAGATTGAGTTCATTGCAAGCGAGCATCATGTTTTGCATTGCACAAGATACATCGGCAAAGTTGTTTGCATAGCTCGCTTGGCTTGCTAGTACGATGAGCGCCGGTGCACCATAGTTAAATACAAACTTGCCTTCAGCGGACATTTTAATGATGTTTACCATGTAAGGTAATGTATTTTCTGTAATCGGCATTTTGCCGTATTCCTCTTGAACGAGTGTTACTAGCTCTTTGAGCACATCCTGGTTTGTAATGACCATAAAATGTGTCAATTGTGTATTACCACCCGATGGGGCACGGCGGCCAGCATCGAGGACTTGATCGATAAGTTCTCGAGATAATTGATCAGCTTTAAATTTACGCGTACTATGACGTGTTTTGATACATTCTAAGGTGTTCATATAGTCCTCCTATTATCAATCAGGTTTATATAGAATTTCTTTTATTATACTATATGACATAAATCTAGAAAGAAATCATATTAAGTAAAATGAAGAGGGTGCTCATAAAATTGCTGAATTAATTGAACATTCTATTCCAGAAGAATTGGATTATGCTAAACGTCTTGAAGAAGCAATGTCTGCATGTGGTATTGAATTCTAATATAAAAAAAATTTATTAATAGGTTCACAGTTTTATGGTGTGATTTCTGCCCATAAATTCTATGGATGCACTCATTTTCTTAATAAAAAAGAAAAAATATATTAATTAATTGACAAATTTAAAAATATCTGAACAAAGTAGGTTTTTTACGTTGACTGCTTGCTGTAGAATTGTGTACAATTAATTTGTAGATTATTGTGTGCATATGGAGGTAGAATATGGCAGAAATTGGCGTACTCGAAGGTTACAAACATAAAGAAGACGTACCTGATGCAGAGTACATGAAATTAGAAAACCAATTGAGCTTCCCACTTTATGTAGTGGCGAAGGAAATTGTTAATGCATATCGCAGTCACTTAGATCCGTTGAATTTGACATATACTCAATACATCGTAATGATGGCATTGTGGCAATATGGTGATTTGTCCGTTAAAGAACTAGGCCAAGTATTGCGCCTTGATTCTGGTACATTAACACCACTTTTAAAGAAATTAGAAGCAAAAGCATTCTTAAAGCGTAAACGCAGCCGCCAAGATGAACGCGTAGTAATGGTAACCCTTACTGATACTGGTAAAGCATTACGTGATGAAGCAGTTCATATACCACGTCGCTTGTCTGAAGCTGCAGGCCCGATTTTTGACGTTGAAGAAACACGTCAAATGCGTATGTTGCTTAACAAATTGTTAGAAGCAATCGATAACGCTAATGCTAGAACAGCAGAGAAGCTTAAGTGCTAATGTAGCGTACTCTAGTAAGATCTCATATGCATACATTCTGTAATTTAATATATCTAATATTTTCATAAAATGTGATATACTATACATATAACATATTATGCTGAGGTCATGTGAGAGCATGACCTGTCGTGAGATGCCGTAAAGGCAAAAAGGAGAGCATTATGAATAAAAATTTATTAGGCGCATTTGTAATAGCCGGTACATTATTAGTTGGTGGTGTTGCTAATGCAGCAAACTGGAATGGTTTAGCTAACTATCCAGAGGTTCCAAACAGTGCAAATGGTTCTGAAACATACTTCTTTGATAAAGCATCCCAATTCAGTGGTATCGATAGTAGCCGTAACTATGTATTCGGCATCAATGTAGTGAACATGCATAACAATCAATATGGCGAAGCTACATTATTCAAATATATTGTTCATCCAAGCTTGCATACTGTATATCGTTTCTCTCCAGATGGTCAAGCGTACCAAATCACTCCTGGTTCTAATGAATACAATATGTTCTTGGCTGCTTGGAAAGAAGTATACGGTACTGACTTCTCTTTCCCAGCTTTATAATTTGATGGCGCAAGCCGTAATAATTACATAACTATTGCTGGTGAAAGCTCCTTTGGGCTTTCACCAGTGTTGTTTATGGAGGTTTCCTATGTCTAAATCTGAATTTGCTCAAGCTTATACGGAGCGCATGTTCCCTGATATTGCGGCCCCTGCAGGTTATATTGACCCTGAGTTTGAAGTTTTATTTGATAATTTTGCGTTCGATGAAGTTATCACCGAAGAGGGTCGTAATGTGTCTGCCAAGGATCGCTTCTTGGCCATCCTTGCTACATTAGTGGGTGTATCTGCTGTCGATGAATATGCGTTGATGCTACCAGCAGCACTTAACTTTGGCTTGATTCCCGATGAAGTAATAGAGCTCCTTTATCAAGCTGTGCCATATCTTGGCATCGGTCGTGTGCGTCCATTCTTTAAGGTCACAAATAAGATTTTTGACTATCGCGGGGAAACTGTTGCGGATCCATCTCGCAGTACAATTACTGCTGCATCTCGTCTTGAAAAGGGCGTAGAAAAACAGGTGGAAATCTTTGGTGAATCTGTGCGTCATTCTTACGAAGAAGGTCCTGAAGATACACGTCACATCAAAAAGTGGCTTGCTAATATGTTCGGCGACTACTACACACGTAAAGGCTTGAGTGTGGCTCACCGTGAAATGATTACCTTCTGTTTCTTGGCAGCTCAAGGTGGATGTGAACCTCAATTAAAGGCTCACGTAGAAGGCAACTTGAACGTAGGCAACAGTAAACAATATTTGATTAACATCGCATCTCAATGCGTGCCGTACATCGGCTATCCACGTACATTGAATGCCCTTCGCTGCATTCAAGACGGCTACACCGCATGGGAAGCTAAACAATAAGAATTTATGTAATACATCAACGTGTTATGTAATCTATATATGATATATAGTTCATAAACATATTAGGTAACATATAAAGGAGTTTTATGTTTGATTTAAATCCGATACAGATATTAGCTAGTATTCCTGCTATTATCATCGTTTTTTCTGTCTTTGGATATGCAGAGGCCAAAGTAGCTACCTGGTTTGGCGATCCAACACCTCGGATGGCGGGGCGCCTCACATTATCTCCTTTGGCACACCTTGATTTAATAGGTACTATCTGTATCATTCTAGTTGGATTTGGCTGGCCTAAAGGGATGGCTATTAATCCATCTTACTTTAAAGACCCACGCCGTGATATGAGCCTACTTGCTTTTGCAGGTCCTATAGCAGGCCTGATTACAGGGTTCGTATTTACTTTCATATACGTACTTTTGGGTAATTTGAATCTTATGCAGTCTCCGGGTTTACCAATGGTTATGCAATACATTATTTTGTATAGCATCGGCCTTTCCATTTTCTGCTTAATTCCATTCCCACCATTACCTGGTTTTAATATCATTTTGCCGTGGCTACCGACAGAATGGCAAATTAAATATTACCAATTAGGGATGATTAACTTGATTTTCTTTATCATCCTTATTAATACACCGATTATTTCTATGGTAATCCGTCCATTGCAACAAACAATTTTCAAAATTTACTTTGCAATCATTGGGACGATTTTATAAATATATTTGGTGAAAGCCTCTATCGTATAGGTGATAAATCTATGGTAGAGGCTTTTTTGTGTTATAAGTATGAACAAAATTATGATTATATTTATATTAAAAACTATCGATATAGTTTCTAATATATGATATACTGTGTATAGAAATCGTAAATTTTCGATATATTAATGTTACAGTGTATGGTTAGATACTATTGATATAGTAAACTAATCCACTAAACTAAATTGATATGTAAATCGATATATTAAATTGATACAGTATATAGATATTCAAGTGAATAGATGAGGAATATATATGGATTTTGAAGAAAATCAAGTGCCAGAGGCGATTCTGGACAAGCTTACAAAGGTGTGTACATGCCGTAGCATTACACGTAAAACGATTAAAGAAGCCATTTTGAATGGTGCTCATACATTTCCTGAGGTAAAAGAAGCAACTCGTGCTGGTACAGGTGCTTGCGGTGGTAAAGGCTGTGGCCCTCGCATCGTAAAGCTCTTAGCAGAAATGAAAGAGCAAGGTAAAATTTAAGGATAAGCAAAAGTTAAGCACAAGCAAAATTTAAGCGTAAGTTTGATCTTAACTGATATAAAGACTATTACTTGGAACCAATACGGTATATATTCGTAGGTTTTGGGTAATAGTCTTTTTTGCGCTACCGATGTACTCTATATATTAGCGTTGTTGGGGTTGTCTTTATTATTTGATATACTATACATAATACTTTTTAGAGATTTTGGAGGTATATATGTTTCGACGTATCGTAGCGGCTACGATGATTGGCGCATTGGCGCTTACAACGGGCTGCGGTTTACATAACCCATTTACTTCTAAGGCGGAGCCTGTAACCTATGAATCCGTGGCACAGAGTGAGCTTTCACCAGAGGAAAAGGTGGACAAATTAGTAGCTAATATGTCTGACGCGGACAAGGTAGGCCAATTGTTGATGATTGGCATCCACGGCAAGACCTTGAACGATGATGCGAAGTTTATGCTCAATGAGTACCGTGTGGGCGGCATCATCTTGTTTGACCGTAATATGGAGTCCAAGGATCAAGTGAAATCGCTGATTACAGATATTAATAAAACTAGTAAAAGTGCGGGTTTAACACCATTATTCATCGGTATCGATCAAGAGGGTGGTGCTGTGGCACGCATGGAGGATCAACTCATCAAGGTTCCTCCTGCAGAAGAATTAGGTAAAGAACCTATTGAACAAGCGGTATCCTTGGCAAAACAGTCTGGTACGGAACTAAAGGACTTGGGATTCAACATTAACTTTGCTCCTGTAGCGGACTTGGGCTTAACCTATGGCCGTTCCTTTAGCACAAATCCTGATGATGTTGTACGGTATGCCAGCGCTGTAGGTAAGGCCTATGATGAAGCTGGTTTATGGTATTCCTATAAGCATTTCCCAGGCATTGGTAAAACAGATGTAGATTTACATGCGGATACCAGTGTTGTGCCAGTATCTAAAGAGACTTTGTTGAATGAAGATACGAAGGTATTTGTAGACCTCATTAAGCAGTCTAAACCGAATACATATGCAATTATGGTGTCCCATGCGATGTATCCTCAAATCGATCCAGACCATCCATCTAGTCTGTCTAAAGCGATTATTACTGACTGGTTGCGCAAAGATATGGGCTATAACGGAGTTGTCGTAACAGACGATATGGACATGGGCGCTCTTGCAAAACACTACACCTTCGGCGATATGGCAGTTCAATCCATTCTTGCCGGTAGCGATATCTTGCTCGTGTGCCATGAGTATGAACACATGCAAGAGGCGTATAATGGCCTTATGAAAGCTGTAAAAGATGGTCGTATCTCTAAAGAACGACTCGATGAATCTGTGAAACGGATCTTGCTTATGAAGATGAGTAAAATTTCTTAGGCGATTTGTTTTTGTTTGTAGGAGGGGATTATGTCTAAGCCTTTTAAGTCTTTAGATTCCCTATTACGCTTGATGAGAAAACGGAATATTACAATGATTATATAGTGTATACATAACACAGCTTCAAGGATTTTAATAAACCGATAGAGAATTACTTAGTATAGTTATTCTCTATCGGTTTATTTTTTAATAGGAGTGAATGTATATGGCTCGGAGAATTATGTTGAACGGTACGTCCTACTTTGGACAAGGGGCGATTCAGGAGATTGTGAACGAAATTAAGAATCGCCATTTTAAAAAGGTCCTTGTTACGTCTACACCTGATCTATTTGAGTTTAAGGTGGCTACAAAGGTAACAGATCTTCTTGATGCGGCAGGTATTGCTTACGATGTATATGACAATATTAAGCCGAATCCAACGATTGAAAACGTAACATCTGGTGTGGCTGCTTGTAAGGCAGCAGGTGCTGAAGCTATCGTTGCTGTAGGTGGGGGCAGTGCTATTGATACAAGTAAGGCCATTGCTACAATTATGACGAACCCTGAGTTTGGTGATGTACGCAGCCTTGAAGGGGTGGCACCTACGAAACATCCATGCTTGCCGATTATTGCTGTGTCTACCACATCTGGTACGGCGGCTGAGGTTACTATTAACTATGTTATTACAGATGTTGAAAAGAACCGTAAATTCGTTTGTGTTGACCCTCATGATATTCCAATCGTAGCCATCGTGGACCCTGATATGTCTGCATCGATGCCAACTGGTCTTTGTGCGTCCACCGGTATGGATGCCCTCGTGCATGCCGTAGAAGGTTACATTACAAAAGGTGCGTGGGAACTTACTGATATGCTTCATTTGAAAGCTATTGAAATTATCGGGCGTTCCTTGCGTAGCGCCGTGGCTGGTGACTTCGGAGGCCGTGAAGCTATGTCTCTTGGTCAATATATTGCAGGTATGGGCTTCTCCAACGTAGGTCTTGGCATCGTTCACTCCATGGCGCATCCATTGAGTGCTGTGTACGACATCCCTCATGGCAAGGCGTGTGCAATGCTTTTAACAGCAGTATTGAAATTCAATGCCCCTGCAACAGGCGAAAAATATCGTGAAATCGCTCGCGTTATGGGCGTTCCTGATGTAGACGGAATGGATCAAGAAACATATCGTCAAGCAGCAATTGATGTAATCCAAAAATTAGCTGATGATGTAGGCATTCCTAAATCCCTTAGCGAAGCAGGCGTAAAACGAGAAGACATTCCATTCCTCGCTGAATCTGCTTTCAACGATGCGTGTACACCTGGTAACCCACGAGATGCATCTATGGAAGAAATCATCGGCATTTACGAATCCATATTCTAAGGAATTTTAGGACTTGTCTAAATAATCTAATAGTCTAAATGATGCTGAGCTCTGGCCCTAAGAACTTTACATCTTTAGTGTCTTTACATATTTCAGATGCCTCCGAATATGTAAAGAAAATACATTTACACACTTGCTTAACAAAACTAGCCATCTCATTGTTGAGGTGGCTAGCTTTGCGTTTGTAGCGTTGTCTTCTAATTAGATAACTGATGTTGTATGTAATCATTTCTTGAAAATGATGGTTTACATAAGTATACTAAGGATATGAATACATAGTTTATGTACGAGTGTTTAAATTTTGGCTAATGCTAAGGAGGAATGGTATGAGGCTATGGAAAATTAATAAGCGCAGTTCTACCTTAGCAGATATGTCCATGAATCGTATGTTGTTAACGGAGCTCATTGCGAAGGGCGCTCTTGTGGGCATGATTGCAGGCTTTTGTGGTGCTACGTACCGTTATTTAATCCTTGAGTCAGAGCATATTCGTTGGCAGTTGATGGACGGCATTACCATGGAATGGGCCATAGGCTGGCTTATAGTAATGGTCATCTTTGCCTTTATCGTCGACAGATTGCTTGCATGGGCTCCATTATCTGGTGGTTCTGGTATTCCTCAAATCGAAGGAGAAATGCTGGGTCTTTTTGATATGAAACCGTATCGGACGCTGGCTTCTAAGATGATAGGTGGCGTATTGACTGGTTTTGCAGGCTTTTCTGTAGGCCGTGAAGGGCCAGCCGTACAAATCGGTGGCTCTGCTGGTAAAATTGTATCCTATTGGATGAATTCAGGGCTGCGTGAGCAGCGCATTTTGACCTCTGCTGGTGCAGGGGCTGGCTTAACGGCTGCCTTTAGTGCACCTGTATCGGGGGCGATGTTCGTCTTTGAAGAGGTCCATAAAAGCTTTTATCCCTATCTCGTTATTCCCACCTTTGTGGCCACATTGATTTCTAACTATATTACGGTTAGTATATTTGGCCTCGAACCAGCTCTTGGGTTTTCCGTAACCTCAGGTGTGCCTCTTGAGTACTTCCCTGTACTGCTTATGGTGGGCGTTATCATGGGGCTCTGTGGGGTGCTCTTCTGCCGCATGATCTTCGCATTTAAGAAATTCTTTGAGTGGCTGAAATGCTCTCGATTCTTGAAATTAGCTCTTACCTTTGTGACTGTGGCCGTTATCGGCTATGATTCGCAACTTCTTTTAGGTGGTGGCAATGATCTAGTAGGACAGCTAGCCTTTCAATCGCATGGCGTATTACTCTTGGGTGGCATCGTACTAGGTAAGATTTTACTTACCACCTTTTGCTATGGCAGTGGTGCACAAGGCGGCATATTCTTGCCCATGCTCGTCATAGGTGCCTCTGCAGGTGCCTTTTGTGAAGCCGTGCTTTCATCAATCGGTATTATCTCACCTGATTTTGTACCGCAATTCGTTATTTGCGCCATGGGTGGTATGCTAGCAGCTGCGATGCGAACCCCAATTTTGGCGATTCAACTCGTTCTTGAAATGACGAATAGTTTTTCTAATATTTACGCTATCGGTATCGTTACATTGGTGGCCTATCTTGTGGCAGATCTTTTAAAAGAGCCGCCAATTTACGATTCCTTATTGCAAGCCATGAGTGGGCAAAGCAATCTAGAAGCTGTACAAACATTCTTCCAAACGAAGGTGCCTGTAGTGGCAAACTATACAGATGTACAACTACAAGACTTGGCATTGCCAGAGGGGACACTGATCGTAAGTATTCGTCGCAATGGAACATATATTGTACCCCTTGGAGATGTAAAACTCGAACCAGGTGATGAGCTACAAGTCTCTTGTGAACGAGGACGATTAAAAGCAGCGAAAGACTTTTTCCAATCGAATTTATAGCAAAGAGATATCTTCAATCTAAGTAAAGGGAGGCCTTATTATGCTGGATAACATTATAGTATTTTATATATTCTTTACCATAGTTGGCTTTTTAGCGGCTATGCTAGGCACCATCATCGGTGCCGGAGGGGGCCTTGTATTCGTTCCTCTCTTCATGTACTGGTTCCCGGAGTGGTCCCCATCTATGATTGTAGGGACATCACTCTTTTCTGTTATGTGTAATGCTATTTCTGGCTCTATTGCATATATTAAACAGAAAAAGGTTCTTATCAGTGCCGCTATTGTATTTAGTTTAGCGACTTTACCAGGTGCTATCTTAGGGGCTCAAATGTCTGGTTGGTTTTCTGGACAAGGCTTTATGTTTGCCTTTGGGTGCTTTATGCTATGCGCTTCTGGTTTGATTGGATTTAAGAACTTCAAAAAAGGGGAGCGGAAGGAAGAAAGCCTTACCCTTGATCAGTTAACGTATAGCAAGCCTATTGGTATTAGCATTAGCTTTTTTGTAGGTTTTATCTCCAGTATCTTTGGTATTGGTGGTGGCCTTATCCATGTGCCTGCCTTGATTTATCTGATGGGATTCCCAACCCATATGGCTACAGCTACAAGCCAATCTATCCTTGCGGTATCTACAATGATAGGTGTTATAACGCATTTATTGGAAAATCATATCGTATTTAGTATTGCTATCCCTACTAGTATTGGTGCTATCTTTGGTGCCCAAGCAGGTGCGCGCATTGCAAAACGTCTGAAAGCAAAATCTATTCTTGCTCTTATGAGCGTGGCAGTCTTTGCACTAGCTGTACGTCTTATTCTTAAGTCTGGTATTTTGGGATAATATGGCTTCTCTGATCATCAATAGAAATTCGAATACTATACTTCTTATGTTCTAGTTAGTATGAACCGATAGATTTGATATGTTTACTATAAGCCCTCTAGTGGTTGCTCGAAAGAGTTATATCCCTAGAGGGCTTTTTATGTGAAAGTGAACGATTATTAGTAGGGAAATCTAAAAGTTATGATTAAAAGTCATACTTAAATATAAATGAGAACGATAAAATTAAAATAAATGGAAATATACAGTTTTATGTATAATTTATGTAAACTATTTCCTATAGAATTATATACACGATACATCAAGTTTTATGGGCAATTTGGCGTTTATTTATTATAGAGTTCTTTAATTACTAAGTAAACAAAATAGTTTTATTTTAATATGTGAAAAAATGAGTACATGATAATGCCACTGAGATGCACTTTCAAGTAAAGAAATAAAAAAGCGATGCATATCGAGAATTATTAGGAGACATATAATTTATGCATAATTATAGTAGTGAGAATGAGAACGGCGTATACTAAATATAAGACAAATTCCTTAAGAGAGGATAGGAGGATATACAAGTGAGTACGCTTATAAAAGATTATGAACGTTTTGTCAAGGAGGCAAAAGAGATTTGCAAAGATCGTGTCTATACTGATCATTTACGTCGTTATGCATATGGTGTTGACGCGTCCTGTTATAGCTATTTACCAAAGGTTGTTGTAAAGGCTGAGGATGAACGTGAAGTAAGACGCCTTATTCGTTTGTGCCAACAATGTGGTACACCATTTACATTCCGTGCAGCTGGTTCTTCTTTGTCTGGTCAATGTTCCAGTGAAGACGTGCTTATCGTATGTAATGATGGCTTCAAAAAAATGGAAGTTATCGACGATGGCAAGGCTTTAAAATGTGAATGTGGTGTTATCGGTTCCGATGCGAACGATTTATTGAAACCATATAACCGTAAAATCGGTCCAGATCCTGCTACACTTGCAACAGCATTAGTAGGCGGTATTTTGAACAATAACTCCTCTGGTATGTGCTGTGGTACGGCTCAAAACTCCTATAAAACAATCCGTTCCATCCGCGTTGTATTACTAGATGGTACTGTTCTTGATACATCCGACAAAAAATCTATTGAACAATTCCTTCGTGAAAAACCTCAAATGGTTGAAGATATCTTGCAATTGCGCAAAGAAATCTTGGCTGATGAAGAATTGACTCATTTGATTCATCACAAATACAAAATCAAAAATACTACAGGCTATGGCTTGAACTCTCTTGTTGATTTCGAAGATATTATCGACATCATCAATCACTTGTTCATCGGTTCTGAAGGTACATTGGGCTTCGTATCTGAAATCGTGTACAACACTGTTGAAGACGTACCTCATAAAGGTTGCGGTCTCATGTTCTTCAGCACATTGAACGATGCATCTCTTGCGGTTGTAGCTTTGGCTAATATGGGCCGTGAAAAGGTTGTTGCTGCTGAAATGATGGACTATCAATCCTTGAAAGCAGTTCAAACTCTAGAAAATGTACCTGACTTCGTTCGTGAAGTACCAGAAGGTACAAGTGCTATCTTGTTCCAAACTGAAAGCTATTCCAAAGAAACTGTAGATGAAAACTTAGCTTTCATTAAAGAACAATTGAAAGATATCCCAACAGCTATCCCAAGTCTGTATTCTCAAGATCCTAAAGAATACGATTCCTGGTGGGCAATCCGTAAAGGTATCTTGCCTATCGTTGGTGGTCAACGTAGAAAAGGTACTACTGTTATTACCGAAGACGTTTGCTTCCAAATCGAAGACTTCACTAAAGGCATTGAAATGCTTACAGAATTATTCCACAAATACGATTTCGTTGATGGTGGTGTAATCTTCGGTCATGCTTTGTCTGGTAACGTTCACTTTAACATTACACCTGACTTCAGCGACCCTAAAGATACTAAAAACTTCGGCGATTTGGTAAAAGAAATGTCCGAACGTGTATCTGGTTTCGGTGGTTCTTTGAAAGCCGAACATGGTACAGGCCGCATGGTAGCACCATTCGTTGAAATGGAATGGGGCCGTAAAGCATACGAAATCAACCGTCGCATCAAAGCTATCTTTGACCCTGAACGCATCTTGAACCCAGATGTTATGATCACTGATGATCCAGATGTGTACAAGAAAAACCTTAAAGCTCAATGCGTTATCGACGATGCTTTCACAATCTGCATGGAATGCGGTTTCTGTGAAAAACATTGTCCAAGCCGTAATTTAACATTGACTCCTCGTCAACGTATTGCATTGTTGCGCGAAACTAAACGCCTTGAAAACGAAGGCAATTTCACATTGGCATCTGAACTTAGAAAAGGCTATGAATACTTTGGTGTAGACACTTGTGCTGCTTGTTCTATGTGTAAAGGCCTTTGCCCACTTAGCATCGATACTGCTCAAATCGCTTTGTCCATGCGTCGCATTGATCCACCTGCACCAGAATTGGCTAAGAAAATCTATGATAACTTCTCCACAACACTTCAAATGTGTCGTGCTGGCGTAAGTCTTGAAGGCATTGCTGGTTCCATCATTACTCAAAAAGCAATTTCTAAGATTACTGAAGGTTTGCATGGCGTAACAGGTGTTACACCATATGTTCCTAAAACAACTCCTAAAGCTAATCGCTATAAATTGAAAAACCGCATCAAACCAACTAACTTTGAAAAGGTTGTATACTTCAGTACATGTGCAAACCGCGCATTCAAACCTAACCAAGGTTATGACGATGATCGCAGCTTGCAACAAGTTGTTGAAAGCCTCTGCAACAAGGCTCATATCGATATTATCTATCCAAAACATATCGAAAACCTCTGCTGTGGCTTGAGCTTTGAAAACTACGATGACGTTCATGAACGTGCTGTTAAAGACTTGCACGATGCATTGATGAAAGCATCTCAAAATGGTAAATATCCAATCGTGATCGACCATAGCGCATGCTTCAACCATGCTTTCAAACACATGCCAGACTTAGAAATCAACGATATTTCTGAATTCTTGTGCAAATACGTAGTACCTCATCTCGACATTGAAAAATGCGATGAACGCGTAATCGTACATAAACAATGTAAGATTAAATCTTTGAATAAATCTCAATACATTGAAGACTTGGCTCGTCTCTGCACAGACCATGTATTCAATATCAAATCCTTCGCATGCGATGGCTTTGCTGGTCAAAAAGGTTTCTTCACACCAGAACTTAACAAATCTGCCACAAAAGACCTTGCTGGTGAAATTGCTGAATACGGTGCAACACTAGGCGTAAGCTCCAGTTCCACATGTGAAATTGGCCTTGGTGAAAGCGGTGGCATCCCATTCGTAGGCGTTGCATTCCTATTAGACCGTTGCTCTAAAGCAAAAAAATAAGATTTATAACATTACCTACCATATAACAAAAAAGGACGAGTTGCGGCTCGTCCTTTTTTGTATATAGTTTTGGTATAATTGTAATGGTAATTAAAAAACTATGTGCTAGTATTTAATGAATTATATGATAGTGCTATATAATGTAATGATAGTAAATAGTCGATTATGTAATTGTATTAAATGGCTAATATAGAGGTAATGTATGAAATATATTCTATTATGTATGTGTTTGCTTAGTCTATTAGGTTGTGGTACAGATACTAATACCCAACAAGACACTAAACCTACAACAACAGCTAACGAACAAGTTAAAACAGAGCAAGATACTCATGTTATGGCCGCTAAGCAAGCTCTATCCTCTGGTGATTATGCTAAAGCTGTTGAGGAAGCAAACGCTGCTATTAAGGCAGATGCAAACAATGGAGAGGCTTATTCTATTCGTGGTTTCGCTACGGCGTTGAATGGCGATACAACTAAAGGTTTAGCAGATACTAAAAAGGCTTACGATTTAGATCCAAATAATGTAGCTAATTACTACAATATGGCCATGGTATACAAGTTGCAAGGCCAATTAAATGAGTCTAAACAATGGTTTGAAAAGGTATTAGAAAAGGACCCTAGTAATACTTGGTCCGTCTATGGCATTGCTACCATTTATGCAGACCAAGGGGATGATACTAAGGCCCTTGATTGGCTTGAAAAAGCAATTAAAATTGATCCATCTGTGAAAGCTGTGGCAGCAGAACAAGACCATTTCGAGCGCTTTCACAATAATGCTCGATTTAAAACATTAGTAGGATTATAGACATGGATGTAAAACAGATGATTCGCCTTGTTATAAAGGTGATAGGCTTTATATATTGGTTTGTTTTTCTATACCTTGGTGGTCTAATGGTCGTAGACTGGTCAGGGTTTATGTCCCAACATAATATAGAAACACCTCTATTCCTTACATACTTAGTATTTGTAGGATGTTTTGTAACACCGTATATTATGCTGTACTGGAAGAAGCTAAATCCTAATGTGAAAGTTCCATTTTTAGTGCGCCATCTCTCCGAATTTATGGCGCGATTAGAAGATTGCCATAGCATATGGTTTGATGTGCTATATGTACTAAAATTATTGCTCTATTTCGTAACAATTCTGTGGATGCTTTGTATCATATTACTCACCTTAGCAGTTATTGCGTGGACAGTAGTCCTAATTTTGCTAAGTAACTAATGATGTAAATTTACATTGTTTTCTCCACCAATGCTTCTTGTACATTAATTCTATTTATATAAGTCACATTAGTATATAATTAAGGTATATAAATCGGGTTGTATATTGATGAAAGGAGAGAATTCATCATGAAACCATTGGGTAAACGGATTGCAATGGCTGTGTTGTGTGCGGCTACATTGACATCCCCCTTATTGTTGAGCGGTTGTAGTATGTCGGAGCTATGGCAGGGCACTGAACAGAGTCGCAAGGAAATTGCACAGCGGTCTGAGCAGGATCAGGTACAGTTATTTAATCAATATGTAAAAGCAATAAGCCGATTTAATCGCATGGCTGTTATGTTTGATTATGCGAATAGGCCAACTCTTAATGAGTTAAAAGCGGGGCAGCATTTAACTGTATTTAATGCACCAAACTTTAAACAGCTACAAAAAGAATTAGAAGAGGCTAAGCAAGCAGGTATCCCATATGATGAAATGAAGGAGCCTTTAGATAAGCTGCTTTCAAAATTGAACGAAATTACACCGGTAGCGGAAGAGCTCGATGCATACTATAAATCTAAAGGGTATACCACAGATAACTATGCTAAGGAGCAACAGTTAGGGCCTAAATATGTTCAGTTATATGAACAATTTATTCCTATTTATGCTGATTTTGATAATTTAATGCATAAGATTAACACGGACCGATTGCAACAACGGTTACAACAATTGCGCGATGCAGGTAAGAAAAATGCAGCTGCCGCACAAGAGGTTTCTTTGCGACTTACTGCAGTCCTAGAAAAGCTAGATAGTGAAAAAGAACCAGATGTAAATGCTATCAATCAAGAGTTACAAGCTATTGGCGATTTAGCGAATGGTATTTCTAGCCCTAAGTATGACTCTGTTAAGACCTCTGTAAACTCTACGATTGGTGCGATCCGTACCTATATGGGATCCAAACAAGATAACGATTATAAACATATGGTTGAGGCCTATAACCGTTATATTTCCAATATGAATACGACCAATATGAATGAATTGGATCAATAAACAAGCTAGAAGAATAGTGTGATAAATTAATAGGCATATATAAGATATAAAAAGAAAGCTGTATCGAATGAGGATATCATTTGATACAGCTTTTATGTGTTTATAGGCTAGATATAGTTACTAAAATAGTTATGAGATTGTATGCAGATGGTATAAGCTCTCTTGTATCTAACTACATTTTTCTGATGGTTGTAATTCGATTGGATAGGGAGAATAGCACGAGAGCTACCCAGATACAGCCAAAAGCGATGAGTTGGGCTGTACCAAAGCTTTCACCAAAGTAGAAGATGGCCAAGAAAAAGCCCATGGTGGGAGATAGGTATTGTAAAAAGCCTAGTACGTTCAATGGCAAAAGTTTAGCGCCGTACGAGAAGAGGATGAGCGGAATTGATGTGGTGAGCCCTGCACCGATGAGGAGTAGGCCGGTGGATGTTATGTTCTCAAGAAAGACCCAGGAAGAGGTATCTATGGTTGCCAAATACCATAGCGCTATCGGTGTAACAAGCCACGCTTCCAAAGCAATACTTGAAAATGGATGGATGGTGAGGCGTTTCTTTACGGCTCCATATAGGCTAAATGATACAGCTAGTGCGATGGAGACAATCGGTAAGGACCCTAGTTCATAGGTCATGATCGATACACCTAGTACGGCGATGGCCATGCTCAGTTTTTGGGACCATAGCAAGGTTTCTTTGTAGATAACGATGCCGAGCAATACGTTGAGGAGAGGGTTGATATAATACCCGAGGCTCGTATCGAGAACGTGTTGGTTGGTAACAGCCCAAATATAAGTGAACCAATTGACGCTAATAAGGGCGGCTGCCAGTAATAATAGGCCGAACTGTGAAAGATGTGTGCGCAAGTGTTGAATATCGATGCGCAGTTGTTGGCGGCCCATAGCAAGGATGATGAAGATCATCCAAACACCAGACCAGATGATGCGGTGCGATAATACTGAAAAGGATGAAACTTGGTTAAGTAGTGCCCAATAAAGGGGGAGCAAACCCCAGATTAAGCAGCACAGCAATGTAGTACTGAGCCCTTTTTTGTTTATATCATTCATAATGCTACCTCCTCTTATTGATAGCATTATTATATCATGCTGATAATGTTATATGCGTTTTTGTCATTTTATATATGCGTTAGTTATAACTTGAAATTTGTTACTTATGATTAACTGTTATGTTCATTGACTTTGTGCATAATCTTACACTATATTGGACTTAGAACAACGAATATAGAGAATAGGTGTCACAAGACTTAATAGAGAAATCGGTACAAGCCGATGCGGTCCCGCCACTGTAAGGACGAGCCTGCTTTCAAAAATGTCACTGGAGAAATCTGGGAAGGCGAAAGCGAGGTGATGAGCCCGAGCCAGGAGAACTGCCTATTTGATAATCACCGTTATGTACCTACGAGCGATAGGAAGGGGATTGGGGTATGCTGGTTTCAGTGTTTTTTGGCGTACCTTTCAATAAGAAACCTTACGTGTCACTTTTGGGTGGCACGTTTTTTGTTGCCCTTGAAAGTGGCTGTTAAGCATATATATCAGGCTTCATAGTTAATGAATTGATGAACACATATTTGAGGTTGATGTGATCTAAATATAGGAAAGCTCGTGTGATGTATATGTATAACAATTCGCAGGTACGGTGCGCTGTTTCTCGGTATGGTTTCGAGTTGAAAAGGAGGCACATATATGTCTGACAAAAAGACTTCAAAGGATGCTGAACGCGATCTATTAGCTCCTGTATCCTTTGATGAATTTGAGAAACCTACGTATGAACAATGGCAGGCTGAAGTTGAAAAGGCGTTAAAAGGTGGCGACTTCCACAAGAAGATGTTCACGAAAACCTATGAAGGGATCACGTTGCAGCCAATTTACACACCTGCACTGCATGCAGAAGCAATTCCAAAGGGCGTATACCCTGGGGCAGGCGAGTTCCTACGTGGTACTAAGGCAAGTGGTTATATTAAAGACTCTTGGGGTGTATCCCAATATGTAGATGACTCTTTGCCTAAGGATGCCAATCATGCAAGTTTATACGAGATTGTAAAAGGTGGCACCATTCACAACATCCGCCTAGATGAAGCAACACGCCATGATCAAGATGTGCAAGTAGGCGCATCCGTTGGCGTTGGTGGTACATCTGTATCCACTATGGATGACTGCAAACAATTGATTGACCGCTTCAATTTGAAGGAAAATCCTTTGTACATTGAAACAGGTGCTTCTGCAGCCATCTTGCTTGGCATGTTAGCGGCTACGGTGAAAGGCGCTAAAAAACAAACATCTGATTTGAAAGGTCTCGTTGGTGCTGACCCTATCGGTGTTTGGGTGAAAGATGGTGCTTTGCACATTTCCTTAGATACAGCCTTTGATGAAATGGCACATACTGTTGTGTGGGCTAAAGAACAAGCTCCAGAGCTTAAAACAGTACTCGTATCTGGCGATGTATACGCTAATGGCGGCGCTAACGATGTGCAAGAGGTTGCCTATGCATTGGCAACAGCTGTTTGCTACGTGCGTCAATTAGCACAACGGAACATCGATATTCACACCATCGCGAAGAGCATGATGTTCACATTCTCCTTAGGGGCTAATTTCTTTATGGAAATTGCTAAATTGCGTGCCTTGCGCGTACTTTGGGCTCGCATCATGGAAGCGTTCGGTGCTGAAGAATCGGACCGCGCTGTTCATGTACACGGCAGAACATCTGCTTTCACAAAAACTGTATACGACCCATATGTAAACTTGTTGCGCAATACGACACAAGCATTCTCTGGTGTTGTAGGCGGTTTGAACAGCCTTGAAGTATCTCCGTTTGACCAACCAATTCGCAAAGCGGATGATTTCTCTCGCCGTATTGCCCGCAATATCCAAGTTATGTTGCAAACTGAATTTGAGTTGCGCCAACCTGTGGACCCTGTAGGCGGTTCTTGGTACGTGGAAACATTAGCTGCTGAACTATGCGAAAAAATCTGGTCTGAGTTCCAAACAATCGAGTCTAAAGGTGGCATCATTGCCGCATTGAAAGAAGGCTATCCTCAAGCTCAAGTGAAAGCCATCCTCGATGAACGCTTTAAGAACCTTGCATTCCGTAAGGACGTAGCAGTTGGTAACAATATGTATGCGAATATGACAGAAGAGTTACTTGATCCTAAACCAGAAAATCAAGAAACATTGTGTCAAAAACGAGCTGCTCAAATTGATGAGTACTTGGCAGGTGCAGAGTCTGATGCGGTTGTGAAAGCACAGGCTACTCTAGAAGCAAGTACAACAGAACCAGGTGCGTTGATTGGTCTTATTGAGCTTGGGGCATTACAAAAATTGACAATCCGCCAAATCCGTAAGGCTTTAGATGCAGGCGATATTTCTTCTGAAACAATCGAACCAATTATTGCACATCGCTGGACTGAACAATTCGAAGCCCTCCGTATGCGCACAGAATCGTATAAACAACGTACGAAAGATAATGTGAAGGTATTCTTGGCTAATATGGGCCCAATCCCTCAACATAAACCTCGTGCGGACTTCTCCACAGGCTTCTTCGAAGTAGGTGCTTTTGAAGTTATTAAAAATGATGGCCATGAAACAACGGCTGATGCGGCGAAGGCTGCTCGTGAAAGTGGTGCTGATGTTGTGGTTATCTGTTCCACAGATGATACATATCCAGAATTAGTACCGCCACTAGCGAAAGAGTTGAAAGAAACTATGCCGAATGTAACGGTTATCTTGGCAGGGGCACCGCCTAAGGACCTCGAGCCTGTATACCGTGAAGCTGGCGTAGACGACTTCATTTCCGTTCGTGCAAATTGCTACGAAATCTTACATACGTTACAAGATAAGAAAGGGATGTGAGCTCATGTTTAAAAATCCAGACTTCTCCTCTCTTGGCTTGGGAACGCAGTCACCGACATCTCGCGATGCATGGCTTGCTGAACTTCAAAAAGAAACAGGAAAAAGCTTTGAAGATTTATATAATACAACAATGGAGCAAATCCAACTAAAACCTCTCTACACAGAGATGGATTATGAAGGGATGACACACCTTGACTATATGGCTGGTGTACCTCCATTCTTGCGTGGACCTTATTCCACAATGTACGTAACTCGTCCTTGGACAGTACGTCAGTACGCTGGTTTCTCCACTGCGGAAGAATCCAATGCGTTCTATCGTCGTAACTTGGCAGCGGGCCAAAAAGGTTTGTCTATCGCCTTTGACCTTGCTACTCACCGCGGTTATGACTCCGATCATCCTCGTGTAGTAGGTGACGTTGGTAAAGCGGGTGTTGCGGTAGACTCCATCCTCGACATGGAAATTCTGTTCTCCGGTATCCCTCTTGATCAAATGTCCGTATCCATGACAATGAACGGCGCCGTATTGCCTGTTATGGCATTCTACATCCTAGCAGGTGAAGAACAGGGCGTTGATAAAAAGGTTATGGCTGGTACAATCCAAAATGATATCTTGAAAGAGTTCATGGTACGTAATACCTATATTTACCCTCCAGCTACGTCCATGCGTATTATCGGTGATATCTTTGCGTATACATCCCAGTACATGCCTAAGTTTAATAGTATCTCCATTTCTGGCTACCATATGCAAGAAGCGGGCGCTACTGCAGATATCGAATTAGGTTACACATTGGCCGATGGTCTTGAATACATCCGTACCGGTGTAAATGCAGGCCTTCACGTAGATAAATTCGCTCCACGTTTGTCCTTCTTCTGGGCAATCGGTAAAAACTACTTCATGGAAGTAGCGAAAATGCGTGCAGCGCGTATGTTGTGGGCTAAGATTATTAAGAGCTTCGGTTCTGAAAATCCAAAATCAATGGCACTTCGTACACATAGTCAAACATCTGGTTGGTCTTTAACAGAACAAGATCCATTCAATAACGTAGCTCGTACATGTATGGAAGCAATGGGCGCAGCTTTGGGCCATACTCAATCCCTACATACAAATGCGCTTGACGAAGCCATCGCGTTACCTACGGACTTCTCTGCTCGTATTGCTCGTAATACTCAACTTTATATTCAAGACGAAACTAAGGTATGTAAAGTTATCGACCCATGGGGCGGTTCCTATTATGTAGAAGCCTTGACTGATGAATTGATCCGTCGTGCTTGGGGTCATATCCAAGAAATCGAATCCCTTGGTGGTATGGCGAAAGCGATTGATACTGGTCTTCCTAAGATGCGTATCGAAGAAGCGGCAGCTCGTCGCCAAGCTCGTATCGACTCTGGCCGTGAAGCAATCATCGGTATCAATAAATATCGTCTAGATAAAGAAGATCCATTGGATATCTTAGACGTAGATAACACAGCTGTACGAGAAGCGCAAATTCGTCGTCTCGAACAATTGCGTGCTAACCGTGACGAAGATAAGGTTCAATCCTGTCTCGAAGCGATTACAAATGCTACAGAATCTGGGGAAGGCAACTTGCTTGCTCTTGCACTTGAAGCCGCTCGTGCTCGTGCATCCTTGGGTGAAATTTCCTTTGCTGTTGAAAAGGTTTGTGGCCGTCATAAAGCTGTTATCCGCTCTATTTCCGGCGTATACTCCAGCGAATATGAAGATGACGATGTCATCAAAGAAGTTCGCCAAATGGCGGATGATTTCGAAGAACTCGAAGGTCGTCGTCCTCGTATCATGATTGCGAAGATGGGCCAAGACGGTCATGACCGCGGCGCCAAAGTTATCGCTACATCCTTCGCGGATATGGGCTTTGACGTGGATATCGGACCTTTGTTCCAAACTCCAGAAGAAACAGCACAAGATGCGGTGGATAATGACGTTCACATCGTTGGCTTCAGTTCTCTTGCAGCTGGTCACAAAACATTGTTACCTCAACTTGTAGAAGAACTCAAGAAACGTGGTCGTGGAGATATTTTGGTTGCCATCGGTGGCGTAATCCCTGCTCAGGACTATGAATTCCTACGCGAACATGGCGCAGTGGCTATCTTTGGCCCTGGTACAGTTTTGCCAGTAGCGGCGAAAAAATTACTAGAAACATTGACTAGCCACGTTCAAGACGAAGGCAATGACTGATAATAAACGGCCTACTCCGGATGAATTGCGCAATGCACAGGACGCTACTTTTACCACTGGTGAAGGTAAGGCGCCAGAATTAGGTGTAAAAAACGCAAATGCCGAGGGTAGTACGTACCGTCCCGACTGGGTGCCAGAAGATGCGAAGAAAGATGATACCTTTGCGTGTCACGTGATGAAAGGCGTCAAGGAAATGCACGACGGCCTCTTGTCTAGCTCCGCTCATCTGGCTCCGTCGGTACGTCCCGTACAGCGGCGAAAGAAGTTAACTGTCGCTGATTATGTACGCGGTATCGAGCAGGGGGACCGCGTTATACTTTCACGGGCTATCACATTAGTAGAAAGTAATAATAAGGAACACTTTAAATTAGCTCAACAAGTATTACAAGCTATATTGCCACGCACCGGCAAGGCGTTGCGCATCGGTATTACTGGTGTGCCTGGGGCCGGTAAAAGTACATTTATTGAAGCTTTTGGTAACATGCTCATTGAAGCTGGTTACAAGGTGGCCGTACTCGCTGTAGACCCTACAAGCCAAGTCACAAAAGGCAGTATTTTGGGCGATAAAACGCGGATGGAAACGTTGACGAAACATCCTGAAGCCTATATCCGTCCATCGCCGGCTGGTGGTACACTAGGCGGTGTAGCTCGTAAAAGTAGAGAAACGATGCTACTTTGCGAGGCTGCTGGGTACGATATCATTCTCGTCGAAACCGTTGGTGTTGGGCAAAGTGAAGTTACTGTGCGCTCCATGGTAGACTTCTTTATGCTCATCGTCTTAACTGGTGCAGGGGATGAATTGCAAGGCATCAAAAAAGGCGTTATGGAACTTGCTGATGCTATTGTGGTCAATAAGGCTGATGGGGACAACCTCAAGCGTGCTCTCATCGCTCGTAGCGATTACGATCGGATGTTACATTACATTCGTCCAGCTACGGAAAAATGGAAGACCCAAGCTTACACATGTTCAGCCGTTACGAAGGATGGTCTCGACGAATTGTGGGATGTGATCCAAGAATTTGCTGAACAAGGTAAAGAAAATGGGGTATTCTTAAAACGACGTCAAGAACAATCCCTCCGTTGGGTACGTGATATGATTGACGAACATTTGCACAACCTATTCTTTAACAATGTAGTCATTCAAGGTCGTATGGGCGAAGTTGAAAATGCTGTCTTAGACGGTGAAATGAGCGAATCACAAGCCGTTGAAGAATTAATTGGAGTTTTTGACAAGTCTATTAAATGAGTAGATAGCTATATACCTATTTGATAAGATGGCATAACTTATCTATTAAGACACTCCGATTAGCTATCATACTGATTTAGATATATAAGATGTATCCATCCATAAAAGGCATAGTATCAAAACTGCTGTTGGTGAAACAAGTAGTAAGATGCTGTGCCTTTTTTATGCCTATGAATGCGTATTCATGAAATAAATTTCATATATTTATACTTGATGCTTTCATATATTTCATATATGATATATAATTTAATCATAGATTGTTACTTGTATGTGATTAAAAAGAGAGGGTCATTATGAAACCACTAGTAAAGAAAATGATAACCGTAGTATTGTGCGCATCAACTCTAACAGCACCATTATTCTTGACAGGATGTAGTGTTTCTAAGGTTGCCAATAGCGTACAACAAGGTGTTCAAAAGACATCACAAGATGACGTTAAAGTGTTTAACAACTACATTAAAGCCGTTGGCGATTTTAACAGTCATACAGTGCGCTTTGGCTATGCTATCGGTCCAAACATTCAAAAACTAAGAGAAGGGCAACATTTAACAAGCTTTATGTCACCACATTTTGATTCTTTACAAAAGAACTTACAAGCCGCTAAAGATGCTGGCGTGCCATATGATGATATGAAAGAACCTTTAGATAACGTATTGGCTGTATTAAAGGATATTGTACCAGTAGCCAGTGAATTGGATACGTACTACGAAACTAATTCATATCAAGCAGATAATTATGCTAAGGAACAACAATTAGGACCTAAATACGTTCAATTATATGATCAGTTCTATGCAGCGTATAATCAACTAGACGCAGTAATTCACAAACATAATACAGAAAACCAACAAGAACAGTTGAAAGAACTTAAAGAGTCTGGCAAGAAAAATGCAGCGGCAGCTCAAGAAGTTCATTTACGTTTAACTGCTTTATTGGATGGCTTTGAAGAGGGTAAACAAATTGATGTAAATGCAGCTAACCAAGAGTTACAAGGCATCATGGACGTATCTAATAGTATTACTAGTCCGGAATATAACAGTACTAAGAATTCATTAAATACAGCTATTGGTAGAATTCGTACATTCTTAGGTGACCAAACAAATGATCATTATAATGATATGGTTGAATCCTATAATCGCTTCATTGGCAGTATGAATCGTTTGGATATGAACAAACTTGATAAATAATATCTAATGATATATACCGTTTCGTATAATGTTAGAGAGGGTCTTAAAATGAGTAAAAAAATGTTGTTACCTGTTGGCGTAGTTGTTTTAATTATAGGTATTGTGATCCTGTTATTAAATCCAGATCCAGCTACAACGAATTTAGAAATTGCAAGAAATGCTACTAATGCACGAGAGGCAGCTAAAGCAATTTCTTCTAACAATCAAACTTATGCTTGGATGTATTCCATTGGCATGTTCTGTAGTGGCTTTGGCTTGTCCTTAACAATCGGTGGCATACTTGTAAAATTCCTTAAAAAAGACTAATAAATCATACAAATGCAATGGTTATGCTATGGTTCAATCATGACGGAATTAAGGTCCGGCAAAGGTAAAATAGAAGTAGAATAAAAGCAAAATTAAAGGCTATACTAATATGTGTATCATGATTAGTATAGCCTTTTTTTGTCTCATACATATTTTTAGATGCCTTAAAACGTGATATAATAAAGGTTATTGGGGCCTAGAGGGTGAAGGCTTTTGGAGGTTAGTATGAGTAGCATAGCGCATTTATTTGTGGCTGGTGGATTTGTTATGTATCCGCTAGTAATTTTTTTGCTCTTTGCATTGATGATTGGCATTGAGCGTATCATTTTATATCGTAAGTTTACAAAGGACTTGCGCCGCTTTAATAAGGTATTAGAGAAGAATCAATCTTGGGTCATGTTACCAAGTGTTCTGGAACGCGACACAGAGGAGCTTGGCGCTTTATTTGCTCGCGCTATGCGCAGTGCAAAGAACTATAATGGTTTAGAAAACCGTTTGCAAGACGTAGTATCTTTCGTTGATGAGCGTTTAAAACGTGGCCTTAGCTGGCTCAGCATAATTGTAACGATGGCACCGTTGTTAGGGCTGTTGGGCACAGTTCTAGGTATGATTCGCGCCTTCGCTGTCGTAGGCGGCGATATTGGTGCGCCTACCATCATTACAGGTGGTGTATCTGAAGCCTTAGTGGCTACGGCTACAGGCTTGACTGTAGCGATTATCGCGCTTGGCTTTCACAGTTACTGTGCAGCAAAGGTAAACGATTCTATTACTACATTAGAGCATGAGTGCGGCAACATCCTCGATGCGTACAACGAGGAACATGAGATATGAGACGACGCACATTAGGGGTTAAAAAAGAACCGACCATCATGATTATCCCTATGATCGATATCGTATTTTTCTTATTGGTATTCTTCATGGTTGGTACGCTGTACATGAATACAGAGCAGCAAATTCCGCTCAATTTGCCATCTGCATCCACATCTACAGCAAAATCTATTGAACCTATTACGATTACGCTCACCACAACGCACACGCTATATATCGATAACCAGGAAATCTCTTCCGACCGCTTGGCTGAAGAGGTACAATCTATCGTGAAACAGGCACCTCGACAAGCTTTTGTCATTCGCGCATCTAAGGATGTTTACTATAGCGAGGTTATCGCCCTATTGGACATGCTCAAGGTGAATGGCGCTAAATATATTAGTGTCGCTACGGAACGGAAGTGATTCTATGTTTGAATCGCATTATTTGAAACCGTTTGTTGTGTCTTTAGGGATTACGACTATGCTGATTTCTGGTATGGGTCTTTCTTTGCGGGGAATGGCAGGTACAGGTGCCGCCCATGATGCGGCGGAAATTAGCTTTAATTTGCCTGATGATGGTGAAAGCGATACAGGGGTTGACACTGCACCGAAACCAGCGGAAAATCCTATGGAAAAACCACAGAATGTAACTCCAGAAGGCGCGGCAACTAAGGCGAATTCTTTGGTGAATGAGCGCAAGCCAGAGGAGGAACGTACTAAAGAGTTAAGTGATAGTACAGCAGCTTCTAGTGTACGCCGAGAATGGACCGTTCCAAAGGCTATTGAATCGGAAACGAGTAGCAGTGAACAAGCTGTAGTTACGCACGGGGCTGATTCTAAGGATGGAAAATCCTCCAAGAATAGTAAAGCGCCTATCGGTAAAGAGATAACATCAGATCCGAATGTAACTGGAGATGGATTGCCTGAATCTAGTGACTTATCTGTCTTATCTGATTTAGCATTGAGTTTATTGACGCCAGGACAACAAGCGCTTTTACAAAAACCAGATATTAATCCTCATGACTACTTGCGGACTGTGCAAGATCAGGGGCGAACATCTGCCGTAACAGGCAAGGTGGTAGTACGAGTTAACTTTGATGTTAACGGCAATGTCATCGTTGGTGAACATACGCCACTGATCGTGGACGATGTACCATCAGCTGTACGAGACGAAGCGCTGCGCATCATCAAAAGCAGTGGATCCATCGTTAACCGACGGGGTGAACCTGTTTACTTAGCGGTTCCCGTTATTCTAGGACAATAAAGAGGCATATCTCATACAAATATATGTAAGATATGCCTCTTTTGTTATGTTTGTATTAGTCTTGATTAATAAGCATTGTCTTAGTGGAGTTGAATACCGCAAGGTATACGATGGCGCCACCGATAAATAAAGTGATTTGCATAGGTGCGCTAAATTGATCGACGCGCCATAATGCAAAGGCGTAGAAGAACATTGTTACTAGCATGATGAGGAATGCAATGATAACGCGTACATTGGTATTAACCGCTAAGGATGTAGTGATGCGAGATTTATTGAGTATCACGTAAATTAAGGATACGATGATGTCTGCTGTAAAGATGGAGAATACATAGTTGAGATCAAACTCTCCAAATAGAACTACAGCCAAGCCGATAAAGCTGAGCCCAAAGAATAGGCGTAATAGCATGCCTATAATATTCGATTCATTGCGCTGTGCACGACGCTCTTTGCGATTTAAATTTGCCATGAAAGCCTCCCGATAATGATATACAAGTTTATGTATATGTTAGATAATTTTAGTATATCATAAGGTAATACGTATCAGAAGACTTCAATAAATTACATTTATCTTTAATAAATACGAACGATTAGTAAATTTAATATAATTATCATTCGGAAAATTTAGGTCCATTCATTGAATGGCGCTTTCACATATGGTACAATTATCCTATAAGAAATCTAGCTTTTATCATGCAAAGGAGACATCATGATACCACGTTATACACGAGAAGAAATGGGTCATATTTGGAGCGAACGCAACGAGTTCGACACAATGTTATTAGTAGAAACATTGGCATCCGAGGCGCAAGCTGAGTTGGGCGTTATCCCTAAAGAAGCGGCTAAAGCCATTCGTGAAAAGGGCAATTTCGACGTTGAACGCATTCATGAAATCGAAAAGGAAACAAACCACGATATCATTTCCTTCGTAACAGCAGTAGGCGAATACGTAGGTCCTGAAGCGGCTAAATACATCCATCTTGGCCTTACATCTACTGACGTTAAAGATACAGCACTTGGTTACATGATGAAACAAGCATGCGACATCTTGATTGAAGATTTGAAACGTTTGCACGAAGTATTGCGTCGTCGCGCAGCTGAGTTCAAATATACACCTATGATTGGCCGTACACATGGTATTCATGGTGAACCTACTACATTTGGTTTGAAATTAGCATTGTGGATGGCTGAAGTAGAACGCGATATCGAACGCATGGAACATGCTCGTAAAAGCGTAGCTGTTGGTAAATTGTCCGGTGCTGTTGGTACTTACTCCAATATCGATCCATTTGTAGAACAATATGTATGCGAAAAATTAGGTCTTGAACCTGTTAAAATCGCTACACAAGTCGTACAACGTGACCGTCATGCTGAATTGTTGTCCACTATCGCTGTTGTAGGCGGTACATTGGATAAAATTGCTTTGGAAATCCGTCATCTGCAACGTACTGAAGTGCGCGAAGCAGAAGAATATTTCAGCCCTAAACAAAAGGGTTCCTCTGCGATGCCTCATAAACGTAATCCGATTACATGTGAAAGAATCTGCGGTATGGCTCGCTTGCTTCGTGGTTATGCTCAATCTGCTTACGAAGATCAAGCTTTGTGGCATGAACGCGACATTTCCCATAGCTCTGTAGAACGCGTTATTTTACCAGATGCAACAATTGCATTGAACTACATGCTTCACCTTACAATCCGCACTATCGATAAATTGTTGGTATATCCTGAAACAATGCTTAAAAACCTTAACCTTACAGGTGGCCTTGTATTCAGCCAAACAATTTTGACTCACCTTGTAGACAAAGGTGCAGTACGTGACGAAGCATACCGTTGGGTTCAAAAATATGCTATGGAACGCTGGCTTGAAGGCAAAGATTTCGCGACAGGTCTTAAATCTGATGAAAACATCAAGAAATACATGACTGCTGAAGAAATCGATGCATGCTTTGATCCGCATAAATTATTGAAACATGTTGATACAATCATGGCTCGCTTTGGCCTATAATTGTAGGGTACTTCCCATATAACATATGAAAGACTAGGGTAGGTATAGACCAACAAGCCTATGGCACATGCATTAGGTGTTGGCTATATCTACTCTTTTTATTTTGAACGTAATCTGTTATTTACACTATTTTGCGCACAATTATGAGCTAGTTTCCTCGTGAGTATCTCTGTATCTTAGGAAAAATTAGCTATTTTATTAGGAGGTTATATGAAACGTATTATACGAAAGTACGGACCACCTATTTTTCATTGTATTAATGACTTTGGACAAGGTTCTCTAGCGGCACTTATACCGTTTTTTATCGCTAATTTTGGGCTTAATTATTATCAATCGGCATCTATTATTTTCTGTAACACTGTGGTGGCCTCTATTGCGCAGCCTGCATTGGGCTATGTGGCCGATCGGTGGCGCGTACCTTGGTTCATTCCGGTAGGCTTTTCTATAACATTAGTCTCCATTAGTGCCATTGCACTGGCGACGAGCTATGAGATGATACTTGCTCTATCGCTCATTGCAGGCCTTGGAGCTGCATTGTTCCATCCTGAGGCGGCACTTCTTGTAAACCGCATGCAATCCAATGAGCTTGGTAATGCTATGGGGCGCTTTGCCGTAGGTGGTAGCGCTGGTTTTGCATTGGGTCCGCTCCTTGCTGGTGGTGTGTACGTTTTTGGCGGTCAATTCCTTTGGTTGTTCACGGCCATTGCCTTAATTGGCGTGTTATTGTATGTGTATGCCTTTACAGGTTCTGCAGCTACCGATGTTATTGGTGAAAGTAAAAGCTCTGCTAAGTCCACTAATACTGGTGCCAACGATTGGGTAAGCTTTGGTAAGCTATTCTTTGTAATCGCTTCACGATCTATATTGTTCTCTGTACTATCTATCTTTATTCCTATCCTGTACATTACTGTTATAAACGGTGAAGCTAGTGCCTCTAGCTTGGCTCTAACTATGTACTTTGCAATGGGAGCAGTCCTTACCTATATGGGCGGGGCTTTATCCGATAAATTAGGCTTCCTTAAAACGGTGCGCTTAGGCAATCTTATCTTCTTGCCATCCATTTTAGTATTTATCTTTGTCCCAAATATATGGGGCTTCTTTGGTGCTATGATACCGATGGCCTTTGGCGTATTCTCACAATATGGACCGATTACCGTACTCGGTCAAAAATACCTTGCTAAAAATGCAGGCTTTGCGTCGGGGATTACACTAGGCCTTGGCATTACCTTAGGCGGCCTTGTAGCGCCATATGTAGGCCATCTAGCAGACATCTATGACGTGCAAACTGCTTTGATGACATTGATACCTGTAGGTCTTATGGGACTCCTAATGAGCCTATGGCTTAAAGAACCAAAATAGTACTTAAGCAACAGATAAAAATTAAAAAAGGAATAGTATCTAGGGCAAAATAGAATACTTTGACTAGTTAAAATGTCAATACATGGGAGGTGACTAATGGTCACCTCCCATAGAATACTTTGACTAGTTAAAATGTCAATACATGGGAGGTGACTAATGGTCACCTCCCATTTCTTTACTTTAAGAGGCTCGATACTTATATTGGATATAGTAAGACTTTAAATTTCTATATCTCTATATCTTTACTGAATATATGTTTTAACATATAATTTAAGTAAAGATTTCTTCTAGTACTAGGAGGAATATGATGGATACGTTTTCTGTTGTTTTTTATGATATTGTATTTCTTCTTTGTGGGAAAACGAATTGTTTTAACAAATGGTTTTGTAAAGAAATCCATGAAAACACCTAAAAGTGCTATTGAATTAGCTGTTAAATATAAGAACGATTATATTGAGAGGTATATATAATATGGAAACGTTAGATCAATATTTAGAGAAACAATTAAAAAATCCGAAGTTTAAAAAAGAGTGGGATGCGTTAGATGATGAGTACCAAATCATTCAGAATATAGTTGAGGCGCGATTAGCTGCTCATATGACACAAATGCAACTGTCTGAATTAACCGGCATTACTCAGTCTGATATTAGTAAGATTGAAAATGGAAATGGCAATCCATCTTTGAAGACTTTACAGAAAATAGCTCATGCATTCGGCAAGAAACTAAAGATTGAATTTGTATAAATACTTTCACAGAGTCCGAACATTGTTGTATAATGATAATGAATTATTTAGACTTTCACATGGAGGATATAGATATGGCAACAAGTATGGTTATCGGCACTCAATGGGGTGATGAGGGTAAAGGTAAGATCGTTGACTGGATTGCGGAACGTGCGGACGTTGTAGTGCGCAGTCAAGGTGGTAATAACGCAGGTCATACTGTTGTAGTAGATGACAAAGCATTTGCGCTTCGCCTGTTACCAAGTGGCATCTTGTACGATAACAAACAAAATATCGTTGGTACTGGTGTTGTAATTGACCCTAAAGTTTTGTTACAAGAAATTGAAGGCCTTGAAAAACAAGGTAAATCTGCTAAATCTCTTCACATTTCCGACCGTGCGCATGTTATCATGCCATATCATATCGCTTTAGATAATGCAGAGGAAGCATCTAAAGGGGATGCTAAAATCGGTACTACTAAAAATGGTATCGGCCCTTGCTATGCTGATAAGATTAACCGTATCGGCATCCGTATCTGCGATTTGTATGACTTGGATACATTCAAACAAAAATTAGCATACAATGTAGAATTCAAAAACAAAATGCTTACAAAGGTTTATGATGCTGAACCTGTTAACTACGATGAAATCTTAGCGGATTACATCAAATATGCTGAAGCATTGAAACCATATGTAACAGACACTAACATCGCTGTTTTGAAAGCAGTTCAAGAGGATAAAAAAGTATTGTTCGAAGGCGCTCAAGCTACTATGCTTGACCTTGATCATGGTACATATCCATTCGTAACATCCTCTCATCCAATCGCTGGTGGTGCTTCTACAGGTGCTGGTATTGGTCCAAACTACTTGAAAAATATCTTCGGTGTAGTAAAAGCTTACGCAACACGCGTTGGTGCAGGTCCATTCCCGACAGAGCTTCTTGATGAAACTGGCGATAACCTTCGCAAACTTGGTCATGAGTTCGGTACTGTAACTGGTCGCCCTCGTCGTTGTGGTTGGTTAGACCTTATGGTTGTAAAATACGCGGCAGGTCTTAACAGCCTTGATTACCTTGCAATCACTCGTTTGGATATTCTTGATACATTCAAAGAATTGAAAATCTGCGTAGGTTATAAATTGAATGGTAAAGATGTAGAAGGCTTCCCAGCTAACTTGAAAGACCTTGAAACATGCGAAGCAGTGTACGAAACATTGCCAGGTTGGGAAACAGATATTTCTGGTATCCGTAAATACGAAGATCTTCCTGAAAATGCTCGCAAATATGTAGAACGTATTGCAGAAGTAACAGGTGTACCTTTGGGCATCGTATCCGTAGGTCCTAACCGTAACCAAACTATCGACTTGGTAAACGTATTCTAAGCTATACTAATTTGATATAATATAAATGATTACATTCGATAGCGTCGATGTAGCAGTATAATTTCTCAAATTTTAGTGCTATGCAATCGATTTATAGAATTATACAGATAAGGCTCCTCTAAGAGGAGCCTTTTGTAATGAAATGATTTAGACTACAAAAAAGTATAATACATCTAATCCTTTCGGTCGCTAATGTGGTGCGGTATATCGAAGTATGCTATAAGGTTATCAGAAAATACATATATCGAAAATTCTATAGAAGAATATTTTACACAATCTTTATATATGCAGGATTATGTATAACTAAATAAATCTATGAGATGAAAATTTATTTAAAATATTCACAATATACAAACTATAACGTGCTTAAATTAGTTTATAATGTGGTAAAAATTACACATCTATATAAAAATGATATTCATAATAAATTATTAAGATACAAATATAAAGAAAAAAATAGATTTACATTAAGAAATAGTATATAATAGAGTCAATAAAGTAGATTGACATTTTTTGATACGGATTTGAGGAGTTAAAGATATGGTTGAAGTTTCTTACGAACGTTTAGCTACGATTTTTAAGGCATTAAGCGATGAAACAAGATTACACATCATCGATATGTTGTCTTGCAATGAATTATGTGCAGCTGATATTTTAGCTAGCTTCAATTTGTCCCAATCTACGTTGAGCTACCACATGAAAATCTTAATTGATGCAGGTGTAGTTAACTCTCAACGTAATGGCTTATGGACTCGTTATTCCATTAATGAAGCTACATTTAGCGATATTTTAGATATCATCCCTCAACTATATAAATCTAAGGATGAGTGTATTTGCGCGCAAATTAAATACTGCCGTATTTCTGAGCACGAAAAAGAAGCGTAACAATGAGACGATGGATTATGCATGTTGATATGGATGCATTTTTCGCGTCCATCGAACAATTGGATCATCCAGAATATAAAGGCCACCCCGTCATTGTGGGTGGTCTTTCTTCACGTGGCGTCGTTGCTACCTGCTCCTATGAGGCTCGTAAATTTGGCGTTCACTCCGCCATGCCCATCTCTCGTGCTAAGAAACTCTGTCCCGATGGCATCTATGTGTATCCGCGTATGAATCGTTACAAAGAGGTATCCCATCAGATTTTTTCTATTATGAAAGAATTTACGCCTCACATTGAGCCTCTATCTATCGACGAAGCTTTCCTCGAGGTTAGCGGTATGTCTACCATGTATAGTGGACCAAAAGCACTGGGCAGAGCCATTAAAGACCGAGTGTTTGAGGAAACTGGTCTTATTATCTCTGCAGGGCTAGCACCGAATAAATTCCTTGCCAAATTGGCATCCGATTTAGATAAGCCCGACGGCCTTGTAGTCATACCTTATGGCCGTGAAAAAGAGATTTTAGCTCCATTACCGATTAAACGCATTTGGGGCGTAGGTCCTCGTACCGAAAAAATCTTGAAAACAGGGGGCTTTCACTTGATGCGTCATATTCAAGCGTTGCCTGATGAAAGCAGTTTAATTCCCCTCGTGGGCAACCAGGCGCGGCGCATATGGGAACTAGCGAACGGGATTGACGATAGACCGGTGGAAACAGATCGCAAAATACAATCTATCGGAGCTGAGGAGACATACGAAGAAGATTTAACGGATGGTAGTGCCATTGAACTAGAGTTTAGATACTTTGCGAACCGCTTATCAAAACGATTGAGAAAACGTAATCTCTTAGGTCATACCGTATCCATTAAGGTTCGGTACGATGATTTCACCACCGTATCCCGCCAAAAGCGGTTAGATACACCATCAGACCATGAGCATGTGTTCTTTGAAACTGCGCTGCTCCTTTGGAACAAGCTCATGCAAGATAAGACGAGCAAGAAACCTAAAGGAAAAGCAAAAGAGCTTGAATCCTTAGGTGCTACAACTAAGGTACAGGCTAAAGCCTTTACGTATTCTTCTGAGGAAACCCGATGGATGGATCCACCTGGACCTATCCGTTTATTAGGCCTTACTGTGAGTGGTCTCGATGAAGAGGTACCTATGCAAGATAGCCTTTTTGAATCACCTAAAAATGAGACTGAAAATAAATTGGCTGGTGTATTAGATTCATTAGAGTCTAAATTTGGTGAAACGGCCGTTATGAGTGGCGCATTATGGCAGCGCTTTCACGGAGACAATGGAACGCGTAGAAAGCGATCGGAACTAAAGGCCGCAGTAGATGCACAATCTACTAATGAGGATGTGGAATCTACTAAAATGGATAAGGGCCTTGACCTATATAAGAATGATGATGTAGGCGACATTAACGAAGACATATAACTCGATACAATAGACTCATAAAGTTTATATTGAATACTTTCGCTAATATATTTATTCATGTTACAATATGGATATAGTGTTTAAAAATTACCGCAAGAGAGGTATAGATATGAGTTTATTTCGCGTAGCCATCCATTATGGCATCAACAGCAATGGCTTCTTGTCCTATGACACAGAAGCAAAAACAGTGTCCGTAGATTTACCTGAACAAGAGTGGGTTGATAAGGTTATCGCTTACTTAAACGATGAACATGCCATCGAGCATGCTACAGGTCTTGATACATATGAACGATTGAACGTAAAACCTTTAGAATCTTTGGACAACTTAAAACTAGCTTTAACACGCATGTGGGAAGCTATCGACGTACAAGTCGACTGGAGTCGTCCAGCATAAATTGAATGAAAACACCTTGTGATCTACACGTTGATGATAGAAGCAAGGTGTTTTTTATTTTGATAGAGAGATTTAGTTCGCATTTAAATATATATAATGCCACAATTCTCATTTTGGTTCTTGTAAATGATATCGTGTATACAAGATTTATAAAGGTTTAGGGTTGTTCTGTTAAAAAAAATGTGATATTCTAATTACAGATTAATGGATAATAATTATCCGTTAATAACATTTATCTTAATTGAGATATATAATCTAAAAATTATGTAAAGTAAATTACTTTCATTTTGATCTCTAAGTAGGAGTTTGTAATATGAATAATGAAAAGAAACTAACAACCGCCTTTGGTGCTCCCGTACCTGATAATCGCAACTCTGCTACAGCAGGTAAACGTGGTCCTGTACTGATGCAAGATGTTTGGCTCATGGAGAAATTAGCTCATTTTGAGCGCGAAGTGATTCCTGAACGCCGCATGCATGCTAAAGGATCCGGTGCATTTGGTACTTTCACAGTAACTAACGATATTACAAAATATACGAAAGCAAAAATTTTCTCTGAAGTAGGCAAGCAAACGCCGTTATTCGTGCGTTTCTCCACCGTTGCTGGTGAGCGTGGTGCGGCCGATGCAGAACGCGACATTCGTGGCTTTGCCGTAAAATTTTATACGGAAGAAGGAAACTGGGACCTCGTAGGTAACAATACACCGGTATTCTTTATCCGCGATCCATTGCAATTCCCTGATTTGAACCGCGCTGTAAAACGGAATCCGAAAACAAATCTTCGCGATGCGACAGCAAACTGGGATTTCTGGACTAGCTTGCCAGAGGCAATCCACCAAGTAACAATCGTCATGAGTGACCGTGGTATTCCTAAATCTTACCGCACAATGCATGGTTTTGGCAGTCATACATACAGTCTTATCAACGAAAACGATGAGCGCGTATGGGTTAAATTCCATTGGGTTTGCCAACAGCCGATTGAAAATCTTTCCGACGCTGAGGCGGCTAATGTGGTAGCTAGTGACCGTGAAAGCCATCAACGTGACCTCTTTGAGGCTATTGAAAAAGGTGATTTCCCTAAATGGAAATTATGCATCCAAGTGATGACGGAAGAACAAGCTAACAATATGCCATACAATCCATTCGACTTAACTAAAGTATGGTATCACGATGAGTTCCCATTGATTGAAGTTGGTGTGATGGAACTTAATCGCAACCCAGAAAATTATTTCCAAGATGTAGAACAAGCTGCATTTGCACCGACTACTATCGTTCCTGGTATCTCTTTCTCTCCTGATAGAATGCTTCAAGGTCGTTTGTTCTCCTATGCGGATGCGCAACGTTATCGTCTAGGAGCAAATTATTATCAAATCCCTGTTAATGCCGCTAAATGTCCTGTAAATATCTATCATCGCGATGGTCAAGGACGTATAGATGGAAACCATGGGTCTACAATTGGCTACGCACCAAATAGCTTTGGTGAATGGGCTGAACAACCGGAATTCAAAAATCCTCCTCTCGACGTATCTGGTCCAGCCTACCAATATGACTTCTATGAAGACGACTCTGACTTCTTTACACAACCAGGTAAATTGTTCCGCCTCATGAGCCCTGAACAACAACAAGCCTTGTTTGACAATACGGCAGCGGCTATGAATGGTGTACCTGATTTCATTAAAGAACGTCATGCAAAACATTGCTACCAATGTGATCCAGCTTATGGTGAAGGCATTGCTAAAGCATTGGGCATGAACATTGATTTTAGTGATGTGAAATAAGACTAAAGATATTATTTAAGCAACATTAAAATAGTTTATCTAAATAATACTAACGATTGAAAAGAACTTTCTTAACTAATAACTCTCTTACACTTATGTAAAACAAATCTATAAAAAATCTAAATTCACACAAAATTTTTATACATTGACACCAATTATCTTATAAACAAATAAAACCCTTTAAGGGGCCTTTGCTAATCACATCTAAGCTAAGAATCATCAGAGATGTGTAGCAAGGGCTCTTTTGCTGTGTTAAAAATATACAAATTTTAAAAGGGTTTTAGCATAACTATGTAGAATTACATTGTGTATTGTATTTATACAGAGAGCAAATGTGGATAGGAGGCAATTATGAAACGTAGTAGTTTGGCATGGTATGTAGCGGTGGCTTGCCTTGGTGGTAGCCTTTGCGTCGGTCCTGTAGTACAGGCGGACTCTCCATCGACGGTGAAAGCAAGTAGCATAGTTCCTACTACTGTTACAACTCAGGACGAGCAGGCAGCACTGAAGCAAAAACAGCAGTACCAAGCTGATACTGAGACGATGGGGCTATTATGGATGCGCACTTCTGCGGAGTACAGAGCACTGGCATATCAAGGGTATAATGTGGCGATGAATCTTGTTAAAATGGCTGTTGCAGATCCGTCTCATCAAAGAAAGCCTTTAGCTATCGTTCTTGATGCAGATGAAACAGTAGTAGACAATACAAAACTGATGGGTGAAAGCATCGCTAACGGCAATGGCCGCTTCGATGCTCCTTGGTGGCGTCAAGCCGTGCATCAAGGTAAATCACAAGCTATGCCTGGTGCTGTTGAATTCCTAAATGAAGTACATAAACAAGGGGGAGAAATTTTCTACGTTTCAAACCGCTATGCACCTGTTAACTATGATGCAACAGTACAAAACTTTAAGGAACTAGGATTCCCATCCGTCGATAAAGACCATGTACTACTATTCGAAAAAGACTCTGACAAACAACCTCGCTTTGATGCGATTGCTAAAAAATATTCTGTCGTTCTATACATGGGCGATAACGCTGGTGACTTCCCAATTGGCACAAAAGGTAAGACACTAGCTGAAAGAAATGGCATCATCGATGCTCATAAAGAAGACTTTGGTACTACCTTTGTGGTATTCCCAAACCCTGCTTACGGATCTTGGGTAAGTGCATTAGCTAAAGGCTATCAAAACCTCAGCCCAGAAGAACAAAAACAAGTAAATAACCAATACCTACAACAATAAGGACGCCTTGCGTATACTTTATTAAAAACGATATAATAAAGTATACATGCGTCTATAGCTCAGTAGGATAGAGCAGCAGTTTCCTAAACTGCGTGTCACTGGTTCGATTCCGGTTAGGCGCACCAGTATAGAAAAGAAGGTATACAGCTTTTATAAGCAGTATGCCTTCTTTTTGTATTATCTTGCAATTCTTATGAGCTAGAATTATAATATTAGAGTAATATTCATATTTTATTCATATTTTGACAATGAATAGTGTATAGAGGGGTACAATAAGATTCAAGTTCCATTAGATAGCTTTGAATCTTTTTTTAGGTTTATTGTTTGTGTTGTCTTAAAAGGGGAAACCAAATGAAAAAAGAATTACTGTTAACGGCTATGATTACCGCAAGTATTACTACAACAGCACTTGCAGCATCTAATTTAGATATTAGTGCTACCACTGCTGCGCCATTAAGTATGCAAAATTCCATTGCTTATGGTGGAAATAACAAAGTTGAGAATGGTATGTTCTCTCCTGTAAATAATATATTGCTCGGTGGTGACAATAATACAGTTCGACCTTCTGCTTCTAATAGTATTACTTCTGGTACTAATAATACTGCATCTGGTCCGGGCAGTATCGTAGCAGGTTGGTATAATACAAACTCTGCTACTCACAGCTTGGTAGTAGGTACTAGCAATACTGTTGGTGGTACTAATAATATCGTAGGCGGCTTTGGCCATGCCAATAATGACAATGCGATTAATTCTTTATTAGTTGGTTCATATAATAGTATTGACGGACATGACTCTGTGGCTTTAGGTAAGAATAATACTATTAAAGGCAACAATGCTTTGGTAGGTGGTACTGGTGCCAAGGTACAAGGTAATAATGCTATCGCCTTCGGTGACAGTGCTAAAGCAACGTACGATGATGCGTATGCCATTGGTCGTAAAGCAGAAGCGACTGCTCAAAATACTGTTGCTATCGGTAATAATGCAAAGGCCAATAACACTATGGGCACAGCGATTGGCTATAATGCAAAAGCAAAAAATGATTACGCTACAGCAGTAGGTTATAGCTCCACAGGTTCTGGTAATCAGTCCTCTGCATTTGGTTTTAATGCGGAAGCAACTGCTATGAATACAACTGCAGTGGGATCTTATGCAAATGCTAGTGGTGCATATTCTACAGCATTAGGCTTTAAGACTACAGCTTCTAATGAGGATGCTGTAGCATTAGGTAACTATTCTACTAGTGCTGGTAAAAGTGCCTTTGCTGCCGGTACATTAGCTAAAGCAGCAGAAAAGGACTCTTTAGCAATCGGTCATAGCGCAACTACAACAAAGGAAAATGGCATCGCTATCGGTACAAATGCGATGGCTGCTACAGATAACAGCATTGCACTTGGTGCTAAGTCTGTTACTGACACAGCTGTATCTACTAGTTCCGGTGTAATCGGCGGCAGAACATATAGTTTTGCTGGTGGAAATGCGGTTGGTACATTGAGCATTGGTGATAGTGGTGCAGAACGTACCATTACAAATGTAGCAGCAGGTCGTGTATCTGCTACATCTACTGATGCAGTCAATGGCTCTCAATTACATGCTATTAAAGATGTAGTAGATAATCATGAAAATCGTATCACTACCATAGAAGGCGATATTAATACGTTAAATAATCGTATTATTAATGGTGGCGCGAATAGCTTGAATGAAGCTAAAGCGTATACGGATCAACAAGTATCTAGCGTAGCAGCGGCTTCTGCAGCGCTTGCTGGCTTGCATCCATTAGATTTCGATAAACATGACAAATGGTCCTACTCTGTTGGCTTTGGTAATTATAAAAATGCTAATGTAGCAGCTTTAGGTGCCTTCTATCGCCCTAATAAAAACACCATGTTTAATGCTGCCACTACTGTTGGTAACGGCCGTAATTCTATTAGTTTAGGTGCTAATTTCAAATTTGGTAAAAGCTCCGAAGAGGTAACTACTGAAGATGCGGCACAACTTAAGAAAGATATGAAAGACCTATCTGAAAAATATAATGAATTAGCACAAAAATATAATGAATTGGCAGCTAAATTAGAATCTAAATAAATTAGAACCTAAATAAGAATCCAAATAGTGTGATTAATACCCCTACAAGACGTATCTTGTAGGGGTATTTTTTTGTACGCCGAATAGGCATGACTAAACCCCCAGTTAAACTGGGGGTCGATAAAAAATTCTTAGAGAAAAGGAAAGAACCTCCTAGTGATAGAATGAAGTTGGTCTGGCAACCACAACATTTCAACATAGGAGGTTCAATGTCAATGAATGACGTAAAAAGCTTATCACATAGTAAATGGAGATGTAAATATCATATTGTTTTTGCTCCAAAGTATAGAAGACAAATAATTTATGGTCGGATAAAAGCTGATGTAGGTAAAATCTTACGAGATTTATGTAAGAGAAAAAATGTAGAGATTATTGAAGCGGAATGCTGTCCGGATCATATTCATATGTTAGTAATGATACCACCACATTTAAGCGTATCGAGTTTTATGGGATATTTAAAAAGTAAAAGTAGCCTCATGATATTCGATAAACACGCAAATTTAAAATATAAGTATGGAAATAGACATTTCTGGTGTAGAGGATATTATGTGGATACGGTAGGACGATATGAAGGAGCGATAAAAGAGTATATTCGCAATCAACTACAAGAGGATATAGCGCAAGATACATTAAACTTTAAAGAATACACCGACCCGTTTACGGGTGAGCCAGTAAAATAGGCAAAATAAAAGCCCCCGAGTAGGGGGCAGCCAGTGGTAATAGAGTGGTTGTCAGATCATTCAATGCCCTCTTTAGAGGGCCACCACTAGAGAAAGACCCTTATAGGGTCAGAGCAAACCACCCGTTCTACGGGTGGTTATGATTTCTATTAAATATGAAAGTACAGTGTCTTTATAATATGTATTTCTTTTAAATGTAAAAGTGCGGTGCTTTTATTATAAGTATTCCTTAATAATGATATAATTAAGATACATATTAAGACATTTATTAAGATATATATTACATATAAGTTGCAGTGTATAGTGGAGAGTGTATATGAGCTTTTACAATTGGATCCAAGAAAAACTATTTGATGATTACGAAGAATGGCATATGAAGTGCCCTGATTACAATCGAAATGGTTTTAATATAGTAGGAATAGATAATACCCTAAAGGCTATGCATGATGGATATTTCATGTATGTTGAATTATACCCACCTCATGCCATCGATGGATGTACAGCCATGAAAGCACGTGTAGGTAAAAAGCAGGATGCAGTAGATTTATTCTTAGATATAGATGGCAAGACCTATCGTATGGCTGATGTAAGTTATCCTGATGCAGTGAAGATGATGCGGGCTTTTGTGAAAAAACGCAGAGTACCTGATTGTAGTTTGTGTGTAGAAGTAGCGTATCTAGATATCAATCAGATGCGATCTACATTTACAGAGTTAGCAACGTTGTTGCTAGGCGATGCTAAACAAGCCAAATCATTCATGTCCAAGGCAAAGTTACATTCCATGGAAGAACTAGAAGATAGCTGGTGGAATCTCTATGAGAAGTTGCTATCTACTGGTCGTGCTGTAGAGTTATCTTTGAAATTCGAATTAGAGGATTTTCTTTATAATGTGCAGAAGTTAATCCATAATAAAAATTTATCTACTGATGAAAATTTAACTGGAGATGTATCTATTGATACAGCCGCATTTGATGACAGTCAATGTATTGGGGACTGGTGCGCACATTTTAATTCCACGTGGAAAAACCATAAGTTAGTAGGCATGGACATCGGCACAGATAGTTTGGTGCTCATGGTACTTTCAAATGAGGAATTTAAAAGAGCCCAAGAGCTAGCGAAAGAGCTATTACATAGAATCGATGTAGCTGAACGTTTGTGATGTAACGAAAATTATGATGTAGTGGCATGATTATAATGTGGCAGTATCTATAAATGGTCGTAATTCTTAACTGTAAACAGTTTGCACTGTATAAATGTGATGAATAGGAGAGAGTCATATGAGTATTGTACGTCTACCAGAATATGAAGCCGAGTTTGAGCCGGAAGTGTTTGAAATCTATGCATTGCCGCGTAGCGATGCAAATGGGGCTAGTCCTTATTTAGATAAGTACCATAGACCACTGGTGTCTACCGATGCTATCCTAGATACTCGAACTGGCGTGCTTGACCGTAGCGAAGGCATTTTGACGTGGATTATTGAGGGCCTTGATGATCGATGGGGTTATTCTTTTGAGCCACACGGTGTCTATAAACTGTTAGTTAAGAAAGCTAAGCCCTTAGAGGATTTAGGCTATATGCGTCCCTCTTGGAATAATCGCTATTATGTGCTCGAGGTGTTAGAGGAGCACGCTAAACATAGCGAATTAGAGGCGTTGTCGGCGTATTTGAAAACCCCTAAATACCTTCATACTGACAGGGGTGACTTCCTGTTAAATCGAGAGTATCAATATTACACAGCGAGAATTGATGATTATGCATTCACTCTTGATGTGGACGAGGGTTCTGATGAAAGCTGCACTGTGGCATTGGAGGCTTTCAATAAAATCGATAATTTCAAAGAATTTGAACAACGAATTAGTGCATATATTAGTGAAACATTGCTAGATCTTGCTAATGATTGGCTAGACAACGACGACCAAGATCCGATTACGGCGGACATATTTGCCAAGCGTATTACGATGGGCGAATTGGCGTTCCGCAATGATGGTACCATAGAGGTCTATTATGACGATGACGATATTTTCTGGGGACACTGCATCATAGCCAATATTGATGCGGATGGGAACCCTGTTAGTGCGGATATTGCAGGATAATGAACTAGTGGAGTGTGGCGAACTAGTGGGGTATCATAATGATAAAATCTGAATTAATGACATTATGGAACGTTGAAAGCTGGACTGTAGAACCGCATGGGGTTTACTTTGTAGCCCGTCAATTAGTAGCCGATGGAGTCGCAAATCACGAAGATCATACAATAGAGACTCAAGTAAAAAATCTTGTAGAGGATACAGTAAAGACTCAAGTAGAAAATGTAGAACAAGCCTTCAATAGCCTCAATATTAGCTGCTCTGGTTATACAGAGGACGAGATGCTTTCACTAACATTTTGGCCACAGTTATATGCTAAATTAGATGAATTAGACCGAGTGGCACAGAAAATCATTCAAAAGGAGATGCCTCCAGATGATCCTGTGGTGCTAAAACTAACAGATATTATGCTAGATACATCCGGCTGCTATGGAGCATTTGCACTAGGTTATGATATAGGTGAATCCCCAGCAGGACATCTATATGTTTTGGTTTCTTTTGATGAAAACTTTACGGCTCAACAAGATGTGATTTATGAAACCTTATAGAGTTGTATTAAAGTGGTGACACGGGTGTTGTAGACTACCTAAAAAAATAAGTGATACATAGGAGAGAGACGATGGAAAATCTGTATAAAGAATTAAGAAGCTTTTTTGCCAATGATATTGATGTAAATGATTTGTTTGACTCCGAAGCTATCATCTGGATTGATTGGCGCGAGGATGACGAAGATGTGGTGCGCTATTTCAATGATATGATGGCTGAGCCTATCGATATTAAAACGGTTAGTAATGGCAAGGCTTATGGTGACGATATTGTATTGAAGAATGGCAACAAAAAGCTGCAAATTCCTTATGGCGATGAACAAGATCGAGATGTGACCATCAAATATTTCAATGATTTCGTTAAGCCTGACTATGAGGTGCGTTGGTTTGCTGAAAGTCTTGGAAACGATACGCTCGGATTTACCGTGCTTTCAGGGGCAGAATGGGCCAATTTAGAAGATGAATTTGGTGCAGATATAGTTCGTTACTATTTCGAGCCTATCAATCTTGAAAGTAACATGTTTAATCTCGACATGGATGAAGTTTCTGCATTATTAGAATTACGAGAAAATAATAGATGAAATAGAGAGATGAGAGAATCAATAAGAGGGAAGAATATGGATTATTTAAAACTATTGTGTGAAGATTCTAACTTGGCAGCAGATTTTGATATGCTGTTTGATTTCTGCCTATTAGACGGGCTGGAAGAACGAGATACTGCTGAAGGGCGATGCACATTCTCTTTACCCGGCAAAGCCTTTGCTCGTGATGGTGCCGGTGGCGAATATCATCAATTAGAGGATGGCTCTATCGGGTATATGAGTAGCGAAGGGGAATGTGGTCGTATAGCTGAAAGTGTAGATGATTTAATCCATTTATTTGTGTACAGCATTTGTTGGCATGATTATTGTGACGCTAGCCAATATACGGACATATCTACTCTCGAAACCTATGCCAATGAGCGTCATGATGAAATCGTCTCTTATACAGAAATGGATGTATGGGAAACCGTTGTTCAAGCGCTAGGCATGCCTTTAGAAGCAAATGTGGCTGCTGAATTACAAAAATTCTATGACGCTGCACATCGAGCTCTTTTATATATTTGTTATTTCCATGAAGATGATGGAACCGTTACAGAATCACAAAATCTGTTTTTCTAGACGTATTGCTTAAAAGGAGAATTATATGGCTATTGATGGAGTAAAAATTATAGATAGTGATGATGGCCATGATATTTATAATTTGATTGTTGAGCGCTATAGAGATGGCACTAGTATTGATACAATTGTTTCAGAAATTTTGGCTGAAGAGCAGAATTTTTGTACTGACGAATTCTATACAGAAATTTATTGGACTGCCGTAGCCTATTCGCTGTGGAAGATAGGTCATTTATCGCAGGATATCAAAGAGAAAGCATTAGACATAATCGCGAAGGGCGCTCATGAGTTTTGGCTAGAAATTGATAGTAAGGCGCTCAAACAACGTCAAAAGGTGTTAGATACATTAGCCGTACAACTACAAAGTGAAAATCCAAAGCCTCTAAAGGTTCGTAAATCTAAAAGAAAGCGAGAACCTCATTTTAAGGTGGGCGACGTATTAGCTGTTAAGTTTGAAAACGAGTATGGAGCTATTTTTGTATCTGACGTGGATCAATCACCGCGGAAAATCGAGTACCATTTGGCCTGTACGCGGCTTTTACAAAAAGAAAAACCTACAATGGAGCAGTTTTTAAATAGTAAAATCGCCTGCCGGAAAGACAATACAAATTTCGGTATCGATACCGACTGTTGGTTTAATCATAAAGACCTAGGCCTATTGCTAGACCATTTAGAAATCATTGGGGCTGTTGAACTATATCCGTGTAAATTGTGGACACTAGCACCAAGACGCACGTTGGAAGATATCTATGAGGAGATTACAGATAATCCTAGGATAGGAAAACTGCGTCTCATAGACACCTATGAACTGGTGAAAGAGGTTATTCAGAAATAATCTTCGGGAGGATGCGTTACTATAAAGGTGTAAATTTAATGGATACTGTGACGAAACAATATATAGAAACTGTGAAAGTCAGTGACATACCTTGGCATCGTTTGACCACAACTTACGGCCGTGCTACAGATTTTCCTGCTCATCTTGAGGTGTTGTGGGATATGACGGACGTTGATGCCATTGATGCGGCAGGTGAAGAACTGGCCCAAAATATTGAACATCAATCGACTTTATGGCATGCTACGCCATTTGCTATGGTTTTCTTGCTTCGTATTTTTAAGAAAGCCTTAGAAGAGAGAACTCAGAATGAAGTAGCTCATTATTTAGTAGAACAATTGGTAGATCTATTTACTGTGATTGCTGAGTGTATTAGAGATGGACTTATGCTAGAACATGCAGATCAATTACCGAACTTTGAGGATATGCTCAACGAAGAATATCTTTGGTCTGAAGAGTATGATGAAGACGAAGATATTCTCAGATATGAGGAAGAGGAAGTATTCCCTGCTGATTTATTCTTTAGCTTCTATTACTACTCACTGCAAGTGCTTTTACTTGGTAAGCCATCATTGGATGGAGCTAATGAAGAAGAGGGAAAATTGCTAGAACTACTGACAGAGATTGACCACTAATAATCTATGGAGGTTATACTCTATTAAATGTTTATAGAAATCATGATTATTAAATATCTAGGGAGATTCTAGATTACTAGTTATCTACGGAGGGTTTAGACTATGGGACTAATTGCTAATTATAGCTGTTTAAGCGATGTAAATTTAAAAGAGCTTAAAGCCATGGGCTCAGAAGAAGAGGAAATTCTTGAAAGTGTTGAAGCGTGGAATGACGACGATGAGTTATTGCTTGATATCGACAAGATGTGGGATGTACTCCATTTTGTGCTAACTGGTGTGGGCACTGACCATAAAGACGATAAAAATCCTCTTAGCCAAGCGGTACTAGGCGTAATGGCTGTTGAGGATATATCAGACTATGTAGCATATACAGAACACAATCATTTAGCCAATATCGTGGCAGCTCTAGATCAATTTGATACAGAGCTGCATGTTTTGATACGAAGAATGCTACTACGAAGGAGTTATTTCGATGCATGGCTCTGTGATGCCCATAACGGATACTCAAAAGAGATTACATATGAAAGATGGCTTTGGTGATTTATCCAAGCGATATTTCACAATACTTACAGAGATTTTACAAGAGACTCAGATATATCATTACACATTGGGTCTGGAAGAAGTGTATCGAGCTTAGAGCCTATTTCAAGATTAGTAAATTTAGTAGCGCTGTCGATTGAAAACTTTCAACAAATTGATGATTATGCGCCATTAGCTAATCTAAAACATCTTGAAAGTCTCGCCTTAGAAGGTGATTTTGCTGCGCCAAAAATTCTTAAGGTTCAATCATTAGGATTTTTACGGCATATGAAACAGTTGCGTTTTTTTAGCTTTTTAACGGCAAAGGTGATAGATAAAGACTACTCTCCCATTTTAGAACTCAATAATTTAGAACATCTTACGTTAAAATCTTGTAAAGAGGTTAAGCAGTTGTATCCTGAATTCGTTAAATTACCAAAATTAAAATATGGCACAGTTTTAGAACGACCAGAATTATATGAGAAATAAGGCTTGAGATATAAGTCATGAGCTATAACTTATAAGACATAAAAGGGAGTAATCATAATGGATAAAGCGCGTAAAAAGGAATTATTGAAAGGCTATAAAGCTAAAGAGAAACAGAATTTTCAAGATAGCTTACCTATGGACGAAGAATTATTTTGGAATCTCTTTGATTATGTAGACGAGAAATTAGAAACAAATGATGGTTGCGATCATAGTCTGACTTTCACAAGAGAGTTTTTAGAAAAACAAAAGGTAGATGTTGAAAGCGTACTAGACTGGATTATCAACGAAGGTGGCGGTTGTGATTGCGAGGTTCTCTACAATGTAGAGGAACGTTTTGAAGAGTACTGTTAATAGTATTTTTTATAGTTAATTCTATGTATTTGCAGGTGTTACCATAAAGGTATATAGTATAGACATGTGATGGATATAGTCACATGTCTATTTTTATAAGGAGGACGCTATGCAACACGTTCAAAACCGCAGTACTACGTCCGCGTTAGTACTCACAGCCGTATTGATTGCCCTCGCAACATTGTTTACCATGTACACAAAAATCCCAGTACCTGGCATTCGCGGCTATTTCAATGTTGGAGATGTCGTTATTATGACGTCAGCTCTATTATTAGGTCGAAAATATGGCGCCTATATTGGTGCTATCGGCCCAGCGTTAGCTGATTTATTCCTCGGCTACGCAGTCTTTGTACCAATCACCTTCGTGGTGAAAGGCATTGAAGGCTATCTTGTCGGTACTGTCTATAACAATAAGACAACTACCTCTGCCTTGGTGGCAACCATAGTAGGTGGCATTATCATCGTAGCAGGCTACTTTATCGCCGAATACTTTGTATTTGATCCAGGCGTAGCCATTGCTAGTATTGTGACCAATACCATTCAAGCCGTTATGAGCGTTATTATTAGCATGATTCTCTATGCTATCTTGCGTAAACGATTAGGATAGGATTAGTGATTCACAATTCATATACAAATTATGATATAATTTGTATATGAGGAGGTGCTTTTATGGGGTTATTACGTGAAAGTATCCGACCATCGTCGGATTTAAGAAATAAATATAATGAAATCTCTACAGTTTTGAAAACAGGGGACGAAGCTTGTATTATGACGGTAAATGGTCGTGGTGATACGGTATGTATGGGATATGAAACCTATAATAAATTGAAAGCACAGATCGAATTATTAGAGGCTATTGCATTGGCTGAGGAAGACGAACGAAAAGGTAGAATGGGTCCTAGAATGGGTCCTATTGAGGATACTTTTGTCAGCATAGAACAGTTGTTAGCTGAGGCGGAATAGTTATGGAAGACACTGCTTATCGTATCATTATTATGGCGCAGGCCGATCAGGCATTGCATCATATTGTTCTGCATGTAAAGCAATCTTTTTCCAATGAAACTGCCAAGTCTGTTTATCAAGAGATTAAGGATAGAATTCTTTTATTAGCGGATAATCCTTATATGGGCATGATTCCAAGACATACTGTTTTACGTAATAAAAACTATCGTATGTTGATTATTAATAAAAATATTATTCTATATCGTGTCTTTGATGATGAAAAAGAAGTGCGCATATATAATATATTTAGTCAACGGCAAGATTATTTACAACTTCTGCAAGGATTGTAGATGTTTAGTTGATTTGGTATAGATGAATAAAGGGAGACTCCGTTGTGAGTCTCCCTTTTGTAGTTATTTCCTTTGGAGCATTGATAGTGCTGATTTGTCGTAATAACGACAAATAGCCCTTCGTTACCAACTGGTAGCTGAAAACGAAAGGCCATTTCTGCATGTTTTATAATGTTTTGGGATGAGCCTGACGGAACCACTCGTCGACTATCTATCTATTAATTAATTAATAGAGGGATTATCATATATAGTCAATTTGAACTAGATAAGTAAATATGACATCATTGTAAATTAATTGGAACTTGGACTGAATGGACATATTTTATTTGTTTTGTTAATATAAAACTCAATAATAATTTTATGTTGTGTGTTATGATTGGTGAAGTTTTATGGTTAGAGCTTTATATTTATTTTTATTGCTAGTTGTTTTGAGTCCTATTAATGCTTTTGCTGATTATCAGAGGGATACGTTTGATATACAACGCTCTCTTAATGAGCAGATACATTCTCAGTTAAAGGTTCCGGCTGAAGTCCTTAGAACGAAGAATGATAAAGATTATAGTTTTACATTAATGATAAGAACGGATTCTCAAGGACGTATTACTTCTGTTGAGTTAGATTCAAATGAGAATATATCTAATGATAAGATATATTCAAAATTAGTACAGTCTGCAAAAGATACAGTTTGGAATATAGGGTATATTGATGTTAAAGAAGATCTTGTTATTTATGTTCCTTTTCATTTTATAATATCCTCTAAGGACGATGTAAATTGACAGCCTCTAGAATTCAGACTATACTATAAGTACAAAAGAGCCAGTTAACGTGTTCTAGGCGTTAGGCTCATCAAAGAATTAGGAATTTGATAAACCTAACGTGTCTAAGTATTGCAGTACTTAGTCTTAAACGTTAGGTTTATCTTATTTTGTAGCTATTTACTAGTTACTTTTTAAGAATTAACACTACGAGGGTAGCGAATAAAATCATTAATGATAATGCTTCGTATACAGTCATAATGTCACCTCCCTCGAAAAGACGGAGATGAACCTAACTCACGTTAATGGCTCTTTCGTTATTAGTATATAGCGGATTTTGAATATTGAAAAATACGAATTAATTTCGTACAACTTTTACACGAATAAAAGGGAGACTTTATCAAGAGTCTCCCTTTGTTAGTTTTAAATAGACTAATATTTATTAATAGATTTTTATTACTGTCATTCCTTAATTACAGTATGTTTCGTTCTTCAAAGACCGCTTTCACCGTGAACAGTGCGTTCAGCACGCGTGGAAATCCCGCATAGGGGATGCAGTGGGTACAGACCTCTACGATTTGCTCGGGCGCAATACCGACATTGAGTGCCGCATTGGTGTGTACTTTCAGCTGTGCCTCGCAACCGCCCAGCGTTAATAGGGATGCGAGCGTAATCAGTTCCCGTTCCTTGAAATCCAGGTTGGGGCGCGTGTAGATGTCGCCGAACAGCTCGACCAATAAATCGGCTATGGCCGGTGAAATCTCTTGAATTGTGTTATACACCTCCTCGCCGTGCAGCCCGTCAATTTGTTTCAATGTGTTCATACCGATGTTAAAACGTGTTTCTTTCATAATTATTACCTCCGTCTAGACGTATGATATATGCTCGAGTATACTTGAGGTCAAGGTGGTGAAAGTATGAAAATCGGTGAATTTTCAAAATTGGTGGGACTGTCTATTTCTACATTACGATATTATGAGGATCAAGGGTTCCTTCACATCGAGCGGCAGAACGGCATTCGCAATTACCATGCGGAGGATGTGGGGTTTGTGCAGTTTATTAAACGCTTGAAAGACATGGGAATGCCGCTTGCGAATATCAAGCGGTATGCGGATTTAAGGTATGCCGGATCTCATACGGTTCATGAAAGAATGACACTGTTACAAGACCACTATCGGTTTATTGAGGCCGAAATCAAACGATTGGAAGGCTATAAGAATAATCTAGAAGATAAGTTAGAGTTGTATGAAACTTTAATAAAGAGAAATGAGATTGATTAGGTTTTTTATTGTAGATGGTATATAGCACTTGTATCAATGTGGAGGTAGGTACCTCCTATTAATCATAATTTGACGATATATGGTATTCAACCTATAATATGAGTAGATAGCCGAGCGAGTAGAGACGTCAGGCTCATCTCAAAAAACTGAAAAAATCAGGAAATGGCCTTTTCGTTTTATCTAGCTACGAGCTGTAACGAAGGGCTATTTGCTTTTTGTAAAGCAAATAAGGGCAATAAGTGAGCCGAAAGAAATGAGAATTGTCAAAATATCTATGACAATTGATAAAATTTCAAAATCACTCATAGTTTCACCCCCTTCTAAAAAGAAGAGAGGCCCAACCTCGTCGGCTACACTATTATTATAATGCGAACTAATATGCGATACAATAAGCATTGATTAATAGAGATATAACTATTTTATAGAGTAGTTATAATGTTTTAGTGGAATAAAGTTTTATATGGTATAATACTTTCATTATGTAGTGAGAAAAGGAGATCTAAATGGCAAATTTACCTAACTGCCCTAAGTGCGGCGATGAGTACACATACGAAGATGGTCATATGTTTATATGCCCTATGTGCGGCAATGAATGGACAGCGGCTGACGCGCAAGCTGCAGCTGAAGCAGGTATCATTCGCGATGCTAACGGCAACGAGCTAGCTGATGGCGATACAGTTGTTGTTGTAAAAGACCTCAAAGTAAAAGGCGCTGGCATCTTGAAACAAGGTACGCGCGTAAAAAATATTCGCCTCATCACTGGTGCTAGTGATGGCCACGATATCGATTGCAAAATCGATGGTTTCGGTGCGATGGCATTGAAATCCGAAATGGTTAAGAAAATCTAATTATGAATCAATCCCTACTGATTATGCATCGGTAGGGATTTTTTCGTGGTATAATCAACGTATATTGCGTGTATTGTGAAAGTATTTAGGCGAGAGGAAACTATGTTAAAACGTGTTGTGTTACTAGCCGTATTGGCGTCTACGATGGGAATTGTTAGTTCTTTGGCGGCTGATTTAAAGCCTACAGATAAGCGTACCTATGAATTACAGCAACAAATCTCTTATAATGTCATCATTCCTAGTGAGGCTTTCAAAACGAGTGCTGACGGTACCTTGATTGTTCCAGTGGAGATTAAGACCGATGATAAGGGCAATATTGTGGCCGTTGAAGCGGGACCTAATAATTGGAAATTAGATCGAGAGGCTTACCCCATCTTTGAAGAGGCTGCCAAAGAGGCGGCTTGGAATACAAAGCATGTGGATACAGAGGAAGCATTGGTGATAACCATTCCAGTTAGTATTGTTATGCTATCCGGTGATAAGCCTAAGAAAAAATAAAGGAGCACTTATGGAAGCTACAAAAGATTTAGAAAAATATACTTACGACCTACTGGCGGAGCGTGGCGTTACATTAGAGGATATTGCAGAGCTCGTTTTATACGTTCAAAAACCGTATATGCCGAATTTAAAGATTGAAGAGTGCCGTGAGCATGTGGAATCCGTGCTTTCAAAACGAGAGGTACACAATGCGATAATTACGGGCATTGAGCTCGACAAGTTAACGGAACAAAATAAACTGTCTCAGCCTTTGCAACGCATCGTGGCTAATGATGAAAGCCTCTATGGCATCGATGAAATCTTGGCCTTTTCCATCGTTAATCTGTATGGTTCTATTGGCTTTACGAACTATGGGTATTTAGATAAGGTAAAGCCTGGTATTATCAAAAAGCTAGATAGTAAAGAGGGCGGCCACTGTAATACCTTTCTCGATGATTTAGTAGGTGCGGTGGCGGCCGCTGCGGCAGGAAAGCTAGCTCATAATGAGCCACACCGCGTACGTCATGCTTTGGCAGAGGAAAAAGAGTAACTATCTAGTGTTGATATTATAGCAATGAAAGAGTATAACTAGTAGTGTAGTGAATAATTAATGTATTCTTTGTAGACTATATACAGGAGGAGCTATGCAAAAGGTTCTAGTTGTTATCGATATGCAAAAAGATTTCGTAGATGGCGCTCTTGGTTCAGCGCAAGCACAGATGATTGTAGAAAATGTGCGCAAAAAAATTGAGAACTTTGACGGGCCTATCATATTTACACGCGATACGCATGATACTAATTATCTTGAAAGCCAAGAGGGCAAGTTCTTACCTGTAACACATTGTGTGAAGAATACAGACGGTTGGCATATTGTGTCTGGCTTAATCGAGGCAGCAGAAGGGCGTCCTATCATGAGCCCTGTATCCTTTATCGATAAGCCAAATTTCGGATCCCTTGAACTATTATCCCGTTTGGAAGGCATGAATTCGGTGAACCCTATTGAGTCTATCACGCTCGTTGGTTTATGTACCGATATATGCGTTGTTTCTAATGCTATTATACTGAAAGCCGGTTTGCCAGAAATCCCTGTTTACGTAGATTCTAGCTGCTGTGCTGGCGTTACGGAAGAATCCCATCAAGCAGCATTAACAACAATGAAAATGTGCCAATGTATCGTTGAATAACTAACATAAAGGCTATAGGAAATCCTATAGCCTTTTTACATGGAAAATTATATTGGCGATTTTCTATATACAATGTAGAATAAATAAAAAATGATAATTCATATCAATTAAATGAAATAAAGATGCAGGTGCATCGAAACGCTTTCACTAGAACGTACGTACTGATACATATCGTTCCATGCCCTATATTTAAGGAGGACTATTATGAAACCTTTCGAACTCGCACCATTACCGTATGCTTACGATTATCTTGAGCCTGTTATCGACGCAGAAACAATGAAATTGCATCATGACAAGCATCATCAAGCGTATGTTAATAATTTGAATGCTGCTATCGCGAAATACCCTGATCTAGCCTATGGCTGCGTAGACTGCATCCTTGGCGATATCGTTAATGTGCCAGAGGACATCCGCCAAGCTGTTATCAATAACGGTGGTGGTCACAAGAACCACACTATGTTTTGGGATATCATGACAAAACCAGACACTTCTAAGTTGGAAGGCCCTTTGAAAGAGGCTATCGACGCTGATCTTGGTGGCTATGATGCCTTTGTTGAAAGCTTCTCCGCTGCGGCAGCTACACGCTTTGGTTCTGGCTGGGCTTGGCTTGTGGTAAATAAAGATGGCAAACTAGAAGTAACATCCTCTGCGAACCAAGATAACCCTCTACTAGATGGTAAAACAGCAATCCTTTGCTTAGACGTATGGGAACATGCATATTATTTGCACTACCAAAACCGTCGCCCAGACTATATCAAGGAATTTTTCCGCGTTATTAACTGGGATAAGGTTTCTGAAAACTACGAAAAAGCTTTGAAACCTCATCATCAATAAGAGGTAGTTTTTAGCATTGGTATATCTATCAAACTAGTTGATCTCAGAAACATGTAAATCTCTCAAATTTACTATCTCTCAAAATACTAAACCTTTCAAAACTAATAAATCTCTCAGAACTTTCATCTTTCTAAAAACTAGATATATATTTTAATAGATAACGGATAGTTGGTTCAAAGCGCTTTGATTGCTTAGGTGACTTTGAATACTCAGCTATCTGTTATTTTTATATGAAATTTTGATATTTTTAGAAAGAACTTTCAAAAGTATAGCCATGGATACAGATTTTCTAATCGATATCATTTATCATAGGGTCATAGGTTATTTTAGATAAACCTTTCACAGTATATATTTCCTTGTATACACAGTAGTACGTATAGAGGGCTACTCACATAAGTAATAAATAATATTTTTGACACGAGGGGATCAAAATGGAAAAGAAATTAGATTTGTCCAAATCCGTATATGATTTGGTAAAAGAATATCCTGAAGTAACAGAGATTATGAAAAGCTTAGGGTTCAGTGAAATCACTAATAAAGTAATGTTGAACTCTGTTGGTAAAATCATGACCATTCCTAAAGGGGCTAAGATGAAAGGCGTATCCATGATGGATATCGTGAGCGCATTTATGAAAGCCGGCTTTACATTGGAAGGTGAAATGCCAAACCTACATGGTGATGATGCATCTGCTAATGGTGCTCCTGCAGAGGCAGCTACTACTCACACAGAGGCATCTAATGCTAATGACAATGCAGAAGCTAATGCTACTAAAAATGTAGAAGCTAATGTAGAGGATACTGTTACAGATAGCGAACGTGTAGAACAATTGAAAGGTTTCTTGAAACGGTTAGGTACTGGTGAAGAGCTTGGTTCTGTTCGTGAAGACTTTGCGAGCCAATTCAAACATGTTGAGGCTAGCGAAATCATGAAAGCTGAACAAGGTCTTATGCGTGAAGGTACACCTCTAGAAGAGGTACAACAATTATGTGACCTTCACTCTGCGTTGTTCCATGGTTCCACCATTCATGAACAAATGGATGCAGAACATGCTAAGGTAGAAGCGGTTCTAGAAGCTCAAGAAAAAAGCAAGAGCGTTGTGGCTTTGGTAGAGACTGCAGGTCATCCGTTAAACCGATTAACCGAAGAAAATAAAGCGCTCGACGAGTTGATTGAGGCTATTCGTCCAAAAGTAGCAGATAAAACTGCCACTTTTGATGATGTGAATACAGTGCGTCAACTATCTGTTCACTATGCTAAAAAAGGCGATTTATTATATCCAAAATTGAAAGTGGATTATGCAATCGGTGGTCCATCCATGGTTATGTGGACTGTTGATGGCGATATTCGCGACCAATTAGGTGATCTAGCAAAATCTAGCCAAAGTGTAGATGATTGGTATAGACGTTTTGATGAACTTCTTACACGTGCTCAAGAAATGATCTACAAAGAACAAAATATCTTGTTCCCAATCTGTGCAGAAAACTTCAGCAAAGAAGATTGGTATCAAATTTACAAAGATACAGCGCAGTATGAAGACATCTTTGGTGTAACACGCATTGCTTGGCCAGAAGCTGATGACGCATTAGCTGCGCAAACTACAAAACCAAGTGGTGATAATAATGCTATCGGGTTAATTGGTGGTACTTTAACTGTAGACCAACTAGATGCTATGCTCAATACAATGCCAATGGAGGTAACCTTCGTTGACCATGAAGATATTAACCGTTACTTCAACGATGGTGAAAAGGTATTCAAACGTCCTACTACAGCAATTGGCCGGGACGTGTATTCCTGTCATCCGCCAAAGGTAGAACCAATTGTACGCGGTATCATTGATTCTTTCCGTAAAGGTGACCGCGATAATGTGGCAGTATGGCTTGAAAAACAAGGCCGTCCATTCTATGTAAACTACATGGCTGTACGCGACCAAAATAATAATTATATTGGTACATTAGAACTCGTACAAGACATGCAATTTGCAAAGGAACATTTCGCTAGAATTAAATAAAAACTAGTGTAATACTAGTTATGTGATACAGTGAAACTTTGATACAAAAAGGCTGCTCTAACATTGAATGATGCTAGAGCAGCCTCTTTTATTTGTACGAAATGAATTCTCTAATATGATTAATGTATTTCCTGAATTAATGTATTTTTTGATAAGAGGTACCCATTAAGAGTGTATGTACTTGATAATATTATGGGTAGCAGTCTTGATATTTTCAAGGCTAGTAGCCAAGTTTAGGCGTACAAAGGTGGCGTAGTTTTCGCCTCCAAACCATTCGCCAAAGCTTGGTGCAATGCGGCATTTATTTTCGAATAAGTCATGCATATCTTCAGCCTTAACATAGGCACCAAAATCAATCCATGCTAAATAGGTGCCGTCCATAGGGCTGATGCGGATTTGTGGTAATGCCGTACAAAGCTCTCGGCACAGATATTCATAATTTTCACGTATAACAGCTAGTACATCTGTGATCCATGCCTCCGCCTCTGGATGTGTGTAGGCTACAGTGATGGCTGTTTCGGCAATAACGTCGGAGTCCGTATGGTATACATGAGTTTTATAGGCATTGTATTGGCCCCTCAGTTTTTCGTTGGGAATGATAATCTCTGCCTGATGCAAGCTAGCCATATTAAACGATTTTGACAGGGAAGACATAGCAATAATGTTATCCGCATAGGCACCGCTAGCTACTGTTAGAGCCGATGTAAATGGTGTTGAACCCGTAATGAGATCTTGATGGATTTCGTCGCTAATGATGAGCACCCCGTGACGTTCACAAATGCTAAATAGCTGATTCATCTCGTCTTCTGTCCACACATGCCCTACAGGGTTGTGGGGATTGCAGTGAATGAACAGTTTAACCTTATGGTTGATGATATCGGTTTCAAAGGCTTCGTAATCTACGGTGTAGCGATCATCGTCACTGCGTTTCATAGGAATAGCGATGATCTGGCGCTGTGCATCGCTAGCACTCGTATCAAAGGCGCCGTACACAGGACTTAGAACGGCAATGGCATCATTTGGTTTTGTGAAAGCCCCAATACACCACATAATGCCTGTAATGACATTTGGAGCGCTGGTGAGCCAGTCTTTAGAAAGTATACAGTTATGGCGCCGCTTATACCAATCTATGACTGCTTCAAGATACTTGGGATTCGTCATGGTATAGCCTAAAGGTTGGGCTTTTACATAGGTACAAATAGCCTCTTGTATGCACTGAGGCGGCATAAAATCCATATCGGCCACCCATAGGGGTAATAAATTGGTGCGACTAAATTTTAAGTGCTCGCCGTCCCATTTGCGAGAATGGGAACCGCGGCGAGCGATATAGTATGTTTCAGTAAAGTCTATTGTGTTCATAGTGAACCTCTATACGTGTATGTTAATGTGATGGGAACTAATTACTCTATCTATTATCAGTATACATGCATAGATATATATGTAAATATACACTTAAGAATTGCTGTTACAGTATCTTCTGTTTCTATGCAATCCTTGCATGAATAGGGGCTATATTGGTATACAAAAGGTGCTATATTTGCTTGACTGTTGGGACTTTCACAATTTAGAATATACTATAGAATAGTGTGTGTCTGACCAGTGACCACACGTCTATCGAATGGTTACAAAAGATAAATCTTAGCAGCATGTGGCGGCATCCCTATGTGAGAGGGCTCATCGGATTGCTCAGGTACATGCAACGCTGTATAAGTATAGTACTGGATCCTTATTAGGAGGCATGTGCCATGAGTAACGAATTAAAACCACTACATTTTGATGCGGATTATACAATGGAGGAAGCGCTCGCTGAGGCGAAACGTTGTCTGAATTGTCCAAAACCATTGTGCCGTATGGGTTGCCCTATTGAAAACGAAATCCCTCGTTTTATCCAAGCTATTGCGCACGGTAACTTCGGTTTAGCCAACGATATCTTGGCAGAACGTACAAACTTGCCATCCATTTGTGGCCGCGTATGTCCACGCGAAAACCAATGCGAAGGTAACTGTATCATGAATAAGGCGAAGAAACCGCCTATCAATATCGGTAAATTGGAACGCTTTGCTGCTGATTTTGAAAGCATCAATGAACTTCGCAAACCTAAGAAGATCAAACAAGATCTTGGTAAGGTTGCCGTTGTAGGTTCTGGTCCTGCAGGCTTGTCCGTAGCCGGCGATATCGCTAAACTTGGCTATGATGTAACTGTATTTGAAGGCCAATCTGAACCAGGTGGCGTACTTTTATTCGGTATTCCTGAATTCCGTTTGTCTAAATCCGTTGTACGTCGTGAAATCGCACGTCTTGAAGGTTTAGGCGTTAAATTCGTATGTAATACATTTATCGGTCAAGATAAAACATTGGATGAACTCTTCGCTGAAGGCTTTGATACCATCTTTATCGGTACTGGTACCCATATTCCTCAAGAAGTACGCATGGAAAATGATGAAGTACATGGCGTATTCCAAGCTATGTACTTGTTGACTAACGTACAACTCGTAGAAAATGGTGAGCTTGATGAAGCTCAAATTCCTGTTAAAAAAGGTGACCGCGTAATCATCATCGGCGGTGGTAACGTAGCGATGGATGCGGCACGTACATGCGTACGTTTAGGCTGTGAAGCCGTAACGGTAGCGTACCGTCGTAGCCAAGAACAAATGCCAGCATTGTTGTCTGAATACGAAGAAGCACGTGCCGAAGGCGTTCAATTCCAATGGTTCGCTTCTCCAGTAGGTGTAGAAGGTAAAGACAAGGTAGAAGGCTTCAAATACGAAGTGATGGCTCTTAACGAAGATGGTGCTGGTATCCACGGTACTGGTAAATTCCAAGTTATGCCTGTAGATAAAATCATTATCGCTGCTGGTCACAAACCAAATGCACGTCTTATCGGCGAAGGTAATAACTTGAAAGTAGATGAAAAAGGCTATATCATTACATCTGAAGATCCATATGGTATGACTAATCGCGCTGGCGTCTTCGCTGGCGGTGACGTTGTACATAAACCTGCTACAGTAGTACTCGCTATGCGCGAAGCTAAAAAAGCTGTTGATGGCATGGTTAAATACATGGAAATCAAAAAAGCTCAAGAAAGTGCTAATCAATAATCTTATAGAGATAATCAAAGAGGCCATACTTAGTATAGGCCTCTTTTTACTATAAGGATTTAATTATTATAGTGTTTTAATAGTATTTTATTATTGGTTTCAGTTTACGGTCAAAGTGGAGGGTCATATATATATGTACCTATTATGATGTAGGCTAATCCAGTGTGATATTAGAATTCAAATTTGTGTTTCCTGCATAGATAATGTATAGAAATTACGATAAATGCTTATAAAATCTAAGCTTGTCGAGTACAACACCTGTATTTTTAGTCTTAATTACCTCTAGATATACTAAAATTCCACGAATTGATGAAATCGGACATAACTTAATATGCAAAGAAAAAAGCCTCGATAGAACTAATTTATGCCTTAGTTTTTATGGAGGCTTTTCTGTTATCGCATTTCAACTGCTACTAGTCACGGCCTTGGGCTAGACGTATAGTAAAGGCATAACCATGTGTTGAGTGTGAAAGTAGATAGAGGTTGCTTATGAATCCTATCCTATGTTGTCGTGATATACAGGTTCGACAAGAAGTTCACAAGCTAGGAGTATTAATTTTACTTTGGCGTAGACAATTGGGCATGACACAGTATCAATTAGCAGATAAATCAGGGCTAGCTCAATCTTATATAAGTGATCTTGAAAGTGGTGCTATTGATCCGCGGTGGTCCACAATTTATAGGGTTGTATCTGGATTAGGGCAAATGAGCGTACAAGATTTTCTAAATGGTCCTCAAACCATTAGAAGCCTAAGGATTCATTGATGATAATAATCTCCATGGTTTGCATGTTACGCATCTTTTTATAGTAAATAGTTAAGGCATTACATATACGATCTGGAGAGCCGCAGTCATAGCATTTTTCGTCCAAGGTAGCACACGGATTGAGAGAGCTCTTTTTGTTTTTCTTACTGTTAAGTGGGGCTGCTACATTTCGTGCTCGATAAATGGCAGATGCTAAGTCAGGCGTTATTTTATTAACTCCTAATACAAAGAATACCTCTTGAGAACCAAATAGAGAGGCCGCCACACGATTGCCTGTGCCGTCGATGTTCACCATTTCTCCTGTTTGTGAAAGGGCGTTTACCGAGGTGAGAAATACATCGCGTCCCATTGTGCGTAACGCCGTATCGCGAAAGCTTTCACCAGGTAGTGGACGCTGAATGTCTGTTATGTCCTCGTTGACCTCAGATAAAGCATCATGAACACCTATTTCTAATAAAGTGCGAGAATCGCCAATGGCTACACATTTGTTTTGAATGCGATTTTTTAGATACGCAACGGCTTCGGCGCCCGTTTCAAAATAATGAACTACGAATTTATTTCTCTCTAAGGCTTTGATTGTCTTTTCAATATTTATGGGCGTTTCGTTAGGCTGTGGATGTATAACTGCGTTGATTGTAGTTTCTGTATTCGCCATGAGTCCTCCTGAATGGGTGTTTGTGATTAGAAGCTAATGTTTCGATTAGTAGTGTTTGCTATTTACTATTGTATCGTTTTATAGGCTTAGCGTTCAATGAAAGCTATATATCTTCCTTGGTATAAGAACAAATAGAGGTGAGGTATTACAATTTATTAGATTAATTATAGGAATAAAATCCAAATTATGTATCTATACAATAAAATTTTGGAATGAAATCCAACTTTGTGGTAATATTAGTATAAAGTTGGAATGGAATCCAAGTTTTGTAGGTGATCGATATGATGACTGACAATAACAGTAATTGGGTTCCATCTATGAGCAAGTACATAGATGAGGAGGCCCTTATGAAGTTGATTCAGCGCCATGGGTATATAGAGTTTTTACGACGGAATCGTGAACGATCTATTATTAAAGTCGTTTCTGGCATACGTCGTTGCGGTAAATCGACATTGTTTCGTCTGTTTAAGGATGAGCTACTAGCAGAGGGAGTAAAACCGGAACAGATTATATCTATAAATTTTGAGGAGTTAGAATACGAACCTTTACGAGAGTATCATGCGCTGTATCAATATATATTAAATCAAATGCAGCCTAATCAAATGAACTATATTTTTCTTGATGAGATTCAACATGTCGATCAATTTCATCGTGTTGTAGATAGCCTATTTGTAAAAGAGAACACGGATATTTATATTACAGGTTCAAATGCATATTTTATGTCTTCTGATATTGCTACACTATTGACTGGTCGATATGTAGAAATTCAGATGTTACCACTGTCCTTTGCTGAATTTTACTTTAGCAAATATGAAGAACAGCAGTACTCTTTGATTCCTGCCTATGAGGCGTATCTTCGTGAAAGCTCGTTCCCTTATACACAACAATTGGGTGGCGAAGATTTTGATATTCAAGAATATCTTCGGGGGCTCTTTAATACCTTGTTATTACATGATGTAGTAGCTCGATTAAAAATTAATGATGTCATGATTTTACAAGATATTGTGCGATATATTATGGCGAATGTGGGAAGCTTGCTTTCACCAAATAAAATAGCTAAATCTCTTGTTAGTGCTGGCCGAAAGATTGATAATAAAACGGTAGAACGATATTTACAAGGGTTACAAGATAGTTTATTACTATACAAGGTGAATCGCTATGATGTACGAGGCAAAGAATTACTACGCATTAATGCGAAATATTATAGTGTTGATGTAACCTTGAGAAATTTGATTGTTGGCAATACAAGCCGCGATACAGGTCATATATTAGAAAATATTGTTTTTCTAGAACTCATACGTCGTGGATATACTGTATATGTAGGTCAACTAGCTAAGGGTGAAATTGATTTTGTCGCAGAAAAAGCTGGTATTACTGAATACTATCAGGTTAGTGAAACTGTGCTCGATCCAAATACGTTAAATCGTGAACTTGCGCCTCTAGAGGCTATCAATGATCAATATTCTAAGTTTTTGCTTACCTTAGATGAACTAAATAAAAATGCAAATTATGATGGAATTCAACAACGAAATGTTTTAGAATGGTTGTTAGAGAGCTGTTAACTTGCTATAATAATAGTATTGATATGGCATAAAGCCAATGTTAAGGAGGCAAAAATCGTGGATTTAATTCAAAAATTAAAAGACCAAGTAAAACCATTAGGTAAAAAAATCGTGTTGCCAGAATACAAAGATGAACGCGTATTGAAAGCAACTGAAATCATTTTGAAAGAAGGTTTCGTAACACCTGTATTAGTAGGTAACCCAGCTGAAATCGCAGAAGCTGCTAAAGCTGTTGGCGTATCCGTAGAAGGTGCTGAAATCATCGATCCAGCTAACTACGATCGTTACCAAGAAATGGTTGATACATTCGTAGAATTGCGCGCTAAAAAAGGTATGACTCCTGAAAAAGCTGATGCAACTATGAAAGGTGACTGCTTATTCTTCGGCGCTATGCTTGTTCGTCTTGGCGCAGTAGATGGCATGGTTGCTGGTTCCGGTTGTCCAACTGCAAACGTATTGCGTGCTGCATTACAAGTTGTAGGTACTAAACCAGGTCTTAAAACTGTATCTTCTTCCATGTTCATGTTCACAAGCAAAAAAGAATATGGCGACGACGGTATGCTCGTATTCTCCGACTGCGGCGTATTACCTAACCCAACTAGCGAACAATTGGCTGATATCGCAGAATCCACTGTAGAAAAAGCTCGTAAAGTTGTTGGCATGGCTGATCCTCGCGTATCCATGTTGTCCTTCTCCACTAAAGGTTCCGCTTCCACTCCAGAAGTAGACAAAGTAGTAGAAGCTGTTAACATTTTGAAAGAACGCAATGTTGACTTCAAATTCGACGGCGAATTACAATTGGACGCTTCCATCGTTCCTTCCGTAGCAGAAAAGAAAGCTCCTGGCTCCAACGTAGCTGGTAAAGCTAACATCTTGATCTTCCCTGATCTTCAAGCTGCTAACATCGGTTACAAATTGGTACAACGCTTCTCCGGCGCTGACGCTCTTGGCCCATTGATTCAAGGCTTGGCTAAACCAGTTCATGACCTTTCCCGTGGTTGCTCTGCTCAAGACGTTGTAGACGTTGCTGCTATCGCTGCTGTTGAAAGCATCTAATTTCAACTAAAACTTCATTTGAAGTGCTTCAATGAAACACTAAAAGCTGATTCTTCGGAATCAGCTTTTTTGTTTTATACAGATATTGCTTGTTATCTTTAAGAAATATATTGCTTATTATCTTTTAAAAATATACTGGTGAAAGCATATAGTGTTTCTAAGTTAATTTAGAACAGAGAGTGTGAGCAAAATATAGCAGTTGTTTAAACTTATATAGAAGGTGTATGATTAAGTTAAGAATATTTGATTAATATATTTAATCAATGCTTGCGTGAATACACTTGATATGCACAAGTGTAATTGTGTTTAGAGTCGTAAAAAGGAGAGGGCTATGATTTCTGTATTCGATACAAATCCTGTTATTTTTGAAAGTAATGATCGTACTTTAACTATTAGTTACAATGGAGTTCTCTGTAAAGATGCTAATGGTACGGTTATCACTGACATTGATTTTGAAGATGTAAATGAGCTATATCTTACAAGATATCTAAATTCAAATAGTAACTATACGATTTTGTTTAGAGACCATAATTGGAAAAATATAGAAGGCCAAGATTTAGATACGGACCGCACAGAATCTAACATTGGTCATAACATTCGTGAAACAAAAGCGATTCTTACAGCCTTTGCTCGAAATAAATTGACCGCAGATTTTCCTGCAAACTTGGATACTCTTCAATTACCATTAGACTCTTCCTTTATGGGTAAACGAGAAATTACCATTAAAAACGGCGTTATTTCTAATGGTAAGGGAGATATTCCTATTAAAGATATCCGTCGCGTAGTATGTGCATCTAATGGCACGATTAGCAAGCTTTTAGTATACAAGGAAGAAAAGCCTAGTTCATTCCTTAAAAAAATCTTTGATTCTCCTGATATGAAAATCACATTGAATGCCATCACATTACCTTTGTTGGAGGCTATCGTAACACGCAATACAGGCCATGGCATCGACTTCAGTCGTGGTAATGGCTTTGATCAAAAAAATTCCAACTATATCATCATTCGCTATCTTGACTCTGGATTCTTCCTTGAGAAAGACGGTACAGCACCTACAGAATGGCAGAAAACTGCTGCTGAAACAACAGCTAAATTTGGCTATGATGTGAGAACATTATTGGTATAACATCCGCTAACATAGCGCCTTTTGTTAAGGAACTATGTAGTGTAAAAGACTGTATTACTAATACAGTAAATATGAAATAAGACACAAAAAGAACCGCTAGTTTTTACTAGCGGTTCTTTCGTGTATGGGGGATAATTTTGAATAGTAGAATTATTTAAGATAGTTACAATCAAAAGTGATAGACTTATGATAATTATTGACTAAAATTTTTTCAAAAAGTTTTGTACCCTAAAAAAAGATACTATAAAATGCTTGCAATACGATAAATTTGTGATATGATTTGAACTACATTAGAAAGACATATTTCTAATCTTGCAATGAAAATAGTAGTATAGCTATACATAGTTGAACTTAGCTATAGAGGTTTAGCCTTGTTATAACGAGCTACTTAAGCTATATAGAGAAGGAGAATTACAATGGCAGAGCAACTCGTAAATGTTCATGATTTAGTGGGCCGCTGTCCTTTTGCAACGAGTCAAAAGTTATTAGCCGGCAAATGGTCTTTATTGATCATGCACGAATTAGCCGAAGGGCCAGTGCGTTTCCGTGAATTAGAGCGCCGCTTATACCCAATTACACAAGCAACACTTACTAGAGCGTTACGCCAATTAGAGGATGATGGCCTTGTGCACCGTGAAGTATACGGCACCATTCCACCAAAGGTTGAATATAGCCTTACGGAAGTCGGAGCTGGATTCAAAACTGTTCTTGCATCTCTTGAAATATGGGGGAACCAATATATTGATTATATGAAAGCCGCTGGCCGCATGTAAGAAGCGGCAGCGGCATTTCTGCCCTTATTATGATATACAGATGGGGGACCATATATTTGATAAGGCTAAAAAAAGGCCTTTATATATGTCATAAATAGACATCTGTTTATGCCATGTATTTAGAAAAATATGGTATAATAAACAATACGAATGATATAAATTCTCAATAAATGAGGAGTATTGATAATAATGTTAAATGTTACGTTTTTAGCGCATAGCGGCTTCCTCGTAGATGATGGTAAGCGTTGCTATGTGTTTGATTATTATAAAGATCCTAATAATATAGTTTGGCAATTAGCGAAACGCGGTCGTGAGCTTTGGTTCTTTGTGAGCCACACTCACGGTGATCACTTTAATCCGTCTATTACAGAGTTTGATGGTCCTCAAACTCGTTATATTTGCCATCAAGATGTGCCATTAGAGGGCAAGGTAAAGAAATGTATTACTATGCGCCCTGGCCAAGATGCCACATTAGATGATGTAGGCATCCATATGTATGGTAGCACTGATGAAGGCGGTTCTTTCTACGTAAAGACAAATACGGAAAATATTGATTCTGATTCTATCTTCCATGCAGGTGACCTCAACTGGTGGCATTGGCTGGGCGATACTCCGGAGAATAATGCTGATGCAAAACGCATGGCATGGCGTGAGTTTAAGGAATTAGACGGCTTATCTGTAGACGTGGCGATGTTCCCGGTAGATAATCGTCTAGAAGACGCTATGGAGTGGGGCAGTATTGAGTTCTTGCGCCGTGTAGAGGTAAAAAAAGCCTTTATTCCTATGCATCTAAATGGTCCACTATGGACACCATCCGTGTATTTTAAAGCACTCTTTGGCGATGTTCCTGTATGGGAGCCTCAAAAAGATGGCGATGAATGCACATTCTAAATATACTTTCACAAGTTGTAGTTCGTGAAAGTTCGTGACCTATGTGGTCACTACGTTGTATGGGGAGAGTCTATATACGTAATTCAGTAAGTTAGGATCAAGTGATGATGAGAACTAAACCAGTGGCAACCACCCTGTTGGTTGTCATGGCTATTATATTTTTAATTGCATATCCACAACGGCAAGATATGTTTTGGGCATTTATCATGCACGTATCTGGAGCTGCTATGATCGGTGGATTAGCGGACTGGTATGCGGTAGCGGCACTCTTTACGAAGCCTTTGGGTATTCCGTTTAAGACAGCCATCTTGCCGCGTAGCAAGGAGCGTCTTATTCAAATAGGGCGTACCATGCTCAGTGAAGAGTTGTTGCGCGTGCCTCAAATGTACTATGCCATCAAAAAAGAGCGCGTTATGGTTCGTATCATCGAATACGGCATGAGCGATGTAGGGCAAGGCCAAATACGCGATATTTTGTATGGTGTAGGTAATCAAGTCTTATCCCATATGGATATTGAGCCTATGCGTCAAGAAATCAACAAGGCTGTTTATAAAGGTGTTACGAACTGGAAGGCGACGCCTCTCGTTATCTTGTTTGGCCGCTGCATGTTAGAGCGCCAAACAGCAAGTGTTTTCTGGCTCTACTTTAACCGTACATGTCAGCGTGTCATTGCATCTAATCAAGTATATCCGTACTTGTACCGCGTTATGCTAGACATTATGAAAACCTATACGAAGGACTCTTTCTTCCGTGAATTGGCTATTGCCTTTGGCGGCGATGGGCTTTCACCAGAACGATTGGTAGAAACGGTACAGAAAAAGGCTGTTCAATTCTTAAAGGATAACGAGTCTATAGATTCTGATTTAGGTCGTTATGTATGGGGCCAAGCCATTCGTTTCTTCAATAATTTAGAAACTAATGCAGAGTGGCAAGCTTTTATCGAAGAGCACAAAGATCAATGGATTAAAATGGTTTTAGAAGAATGGGAAGGCAAGCTCATCGACGGTGATACTGTAGACTGGAAACGCCTCATGGATATCGTTATCGATCGCTTTAATGTGCTTGGTACGGAAATCTTGTTGAATCCAGACAAGCAGGCGCCATTTGAACGGTTCTTCTTGCTTCGTAGCATTCCGTGGTTACAAAAATTGAACCCTCTTATCGATAAGGTGGTGGGGCAGGAACTATCTCGCTATTCACCTGAGGAAATCACCCAAATCGTACGCGGCAAGATGTACTATGACCTTCAAATGGTTCGTATTAACGGCTCTCTCGTAGGGGCTATCCTAGGCGGCATCTTCTACGGCTTGACCATTTTTGTAGAGGGGGTGCTCAAATGATTAGATATTTGAAATCCCTCACCTTGCGGCAGCGCGCAAACGGTATTCTTGGTTTGACTGCTGTATTGTACTGTTTTGTTTTTGTAGGTCAATTTCTCTATGGTCATGAAAGCTGGTATCAGCCGCTTTATTGGGCTGTGCAGTCTGCCCTTATCGGTAGCGTGGCCGATTGGTTTGCCGTAACAGCCTTATTCCGTAAGCCGCTCGGCTTCCCGTATCATACAGCGTTAATTCCTCGAAATAAGGATCGCCTTATCAATGGTGTTATTAAGTTGGTTGAGACGAAGATGCTTACCAAGGATCGTTGCAAGGTATTGTTAAATAATGTGGAATTTGTTCCATTGTTTGAAAAATTCTTGCTATCACCGGAAGGGCAACGGGCAGCACGTCTCGTTATCCATCAAGGGTTGCATCTATTATGGAAATCTCA
>PVMP01000111.1_pt1:0-15000 | contig 151536 bp, 170 predicted proteins | sample 1853391 | NCBI WGS metagenome assembly PVMP01 (sample SAMN08533512, study PRJNA380276) | Human gut metagenome, whole genome shotgun sequencing project. | isolation source: participant 2, synthetic long reads | host: Homo sapiens | collected 2017
TTCTTCAATAAACCATAATAAGAAGACACCTCCTTCGAGGTGCCTTTTTTGTGCATAATATAGAAGATCAGTATCTAATAAGTGTGGAGCTGCCGTATGCTATAATTAAGAACATTTAAGAGTGTATTGTAAAAGAGACTGGTAAAATGATTAAAGGAGAGTATAAACTATGATTCATTTAGATTATCTATTAGTTATAGGAATATTACTTAGCATTTTACTCTTTCTTTTGGTTGGAGTCTTTTACTATAGTAAGGCTAAACTTTTAAAGGGACTCAATATTTGGTTCTTAATAATACTTAGTGCTCTTTTAAGTTATTTATTATATCCCTTATATGAACTGACAGATTATAGAGAAGAATTTACGTCAATCGTTATAATCGCTGCGATAATCATTAAAATAATTATCAATTTATCTATATTTATGATAGCTGATAGAATAACAATGAAATGGATTTCTAAATTAATTTTGATTCTATGGGTTGCTCTTGTTGAATGTTTGTATATGCCTATTCATTTATCATACCTTGTTTTTCTTTGTGTGTCAGGTGGAATCGTTTTAATAGAACAGTTAAGAGAGAGAAGAAAGAACATTTAGTTTTGACTTGTAATTACTTTTATAGCGTTCACCTTTGAAATATGATATACTATTCTAACGCGCATAATTCGTGCGCGATAGGAGGAAACACATTTAGATGTTAGAAAAATTTGAACAATTAATGATTAGCGAACCTGTTCTAAGAGCGTTAAACGATATGGGCTTTGAAGAGCCTACGCCAATTCAACAGGAAGCTATCCCAGTAGCCATGAGCGGTAAAGACATGATCGGTCAAGCTCAAACAGGTACTGGTAAGACAGCAGCATTTGGCTTGCCTGTATTGGAACGCGTAGACGGGAATGAGCGTCACGTTCAAGTAGTTATTTTATCCCCTACACGAGAATTAGCTATCCAAGTAGCTGAAGAGCTTAACAAAATGGCTCAATACACGAATATCACAGCACTACCTATCTATGGTGGTCAAGATATTAATCGTCAGTTCCGTGCATTGAAAAAGAACCCTCAAATCATCGTTGCCACTCCAGGCCGATTGATGGACCATATGGATCGTGGTTCTATCCACTTTGACCATGTGAAAGTTGTGGTATTGGACGAAGCCGACGAAATGTTAAACATGGGCTTTGTTGATGATATCAATAAAATCTTGGGTGCTATCCCAGAAGACCATCAAACATTGTTGTTCTCCGCAACTATGCCTAAAGCTATCCAACAATTAGCTGAAACATATTTGACAGAGCCAACATTGATTCGTATGAAACCGACTCAAGTTACGATGGACTTAATTGAACAATATTATATCGAAGTGCAAGACCGTCAAAAATTCGATGTTCTTTGCCGCTTGTTCGATATTCAAACACCTGAACTTGCGATTATCTTCACACGTACAAAACGTCGTGTTGATGAAGTAACTGAAGGTCTTAAGAAACGTGGTTACATGGCGGAAGGCATCCATGGCGATTTGTCTCAACAAAAACGGGACAGCGTAATTCGTCAATTCCGCGAAGGTACCATCGATATTCTCGTGGCTACTGATGTGGCAGCTCGTGGTCTTGATATTTCTGGCGTATCTCACGTATATAACTACGATATGCCTCAAGATCCTGAAAGCTACACACACCGCGTAGGTCGTACAGGCCGTGCCGGTAAAGCTGGTCAAGCTTTCACCTTTGTTATCCCTCGTGAAATGGAGCATTTACATGCTATTGAGCGTTTAACAAAACGTAAAATTGCACGCCGCCGCGCACCTTCCTTAGGTGAAGTTCTTGAAGGTCAACAACGTTTGGCTATTGAAAGCCTCGTTGAAATGACAGATAATTTAGAAGCATTAGCACCATTCAAATCTAGTGCAGAGGAATTGTTGAATGATACAGATTCCGTAACACTTTTGGCAGCAGCTCTTAAATTGTTAACAAAAGAGCCAGATACAACTCCTGTAAATATTACAGAAGAAAAACCATTGCGCGTACGCCGTCGTCGTGAAGGTGGCCGTAGTGACCGCCGCCGTGGTGACCGTCGTAGAGATGGTGATCGCCGCCGTGACGGAGATCGTCGTCGCGATGACCGCCCTCGTCGCAGTCGCGATGGCCGCAGAGGTGAACGTCGTGATGACCGCCGCAGAGATGATCGTAGATCTGATCGTCCACGTGGTGACAGAAAACCTCGTCATCAAGGTGAAGGTTTCAAACCTTACTTTAAAGACTAATAGAATGTGGATTGCTTTCGGGCAATCCACATTTTTTATTACTTAATAGTTAATACTATCTATCTTGATAAGTGTTGAGAATTCTGATATAATAGATAATAATTATTTCTTGTGAATGGCCGATAATGGTCGATGCCTTATAGATTTCCAAGTGGAGAAAGGTAGAGTAGAGTATTATGGATATCGCACAAATTCTGCGTAGCCAAGGGTTCAAAGTAACCCCACAACGTATTGCGATTTATGATGCCTTGCGTGGTCATCATGATCATCCAACAGCAGAAATGTTGTATCATACGTTGCGCCCTGAACATCCAAGCATGAGCTTGGCAACCGTGTACAAGACGATGGAGATTTTTGAAAAAATCGGTCTTGTAAAAATTTTAGAAGTAGGTGATGAGCGCGCTCATTACGATTGGGACACACAAGCTCATTCCCATATTCGTTGCATCCGTTGCAACAAGGTAGAAGATATGATGGGCATTGATTTACAAGCTATCAAAACAATTGCTGATCAAGGTAGCGAGTATCAAATCACAGGTCAACATATTACCTTTGAAGGTGTATGCCCTGAGTGTGCTAAAAAAGAAAGTCATTAATACATAACCCCTGTCGCGAAGGGCTCCTTCACGGTAGGGGTTATATTAGTTATATATGTCTTCTATTCATTAGGCTTTTGGAATAGATGTAAGCGTAATAGAATAGATATTAGAATTGAGTATTTTAGAATTTTAGAATTATATAAATATAAAGGAGTATTATGTTTGTCATCGGCAGTCATTTATCAATTAGTAAAGGTTATTTAAACATGGGGAAAGAAGCTACCAAAATTGGGGGCAATACATTCCAATACTTCACGCGCAATCCTCGTGGTGGTAGTATGCGTGCCCTCGATGTAGAGGATATGAATAGCTTGAGTGCGTATATGAAAGAACATAACTTTGGCACCTTATTAGCTCATGCACCTTACACATATAATCCATGTGCAGCAAAAGAAGATTTGCGTGCTTTTGCAAAACAAGCCATGACAGAAGACCTAGAGCGTATGGAATATTTGCCAGGCCAAATGTATAACTTTCACCCTGGTAGCCATGTAAAGCAAGGTGTAGATCAAGGCATCGAATACATCGTGGAGTGCTTGAATGAAATTTTATTCCCTGGCATGAAAACAACAGTCCTCTTAGAGGTCATGGCAGGTAAGGGTACAGAAATTGGTTCTCGATTTGAGGAAATTGCACGCATCATCGACGGTGTGAAATTAAAAGAATACATGGGCGTATGTGTTGATACATGCCATATCCACGAAGGTGGTTATGATATCGTCAATAATCTTGATGGTGTTATTGATGAGTTTGACCGTATTGTAGGCTTAGACCGTTTAAAAGCCATTCACTTGAATGACTCTAAAAATCCTATGGGCGCTCATAAAGATCGGCACGAAAAAATTGGGGAAGGTCACATCGGTATCGATGCCATCGCTCGTATTGTGACACATCCTAAATTGACGAACTTGCCGTTCTATTTGGAAACGCCAAACGAACTCGATGGGTATGCAAAAGAAATTGCTATGTTACGCTCTATTGTAGAGAATCAATAATTAAGCTAAAACGCAGTCTTAGTTATATAATTATTTATATAACTACATTCAGATAAGGTGTAGGGAGAACTGGAAAGGGGGATAAAATGCGTTTTTTACATACTGCCGATTGGCATTTAGGACGTATTTTTTATGGTCAGTATTTAACAGATGACCAAGCTCATGTGTTGGAGAATCAGTTCTTTACTATTTTGAAAGATGAAAAAATCGATGGCATATTGTTAGCAGGGGATATTTTTGATAGAGCGGTACCACCTATTGAAGCTATTGAGTTATGGGATTCCATCATTACCCGTCTCGCTATGGATTATAAGGTGCCACTCTTCGTGGTAAGCGGTAATCACGATGGGGCTGAACGCCTTGAAGTGGGCCGCTCTATGTTAAGTCGTTCTGGAATCCATATTTGGGGATCCCCTCATCATGCATTACAACCCTTTGAATTTGAAGGTGTTGATGGTAAAGTGGCCATTTGCCCTATGCCCTTTAGCGAGCCTCGTCGCATTGGGGATGCATTAGGTTGGGTGCAACTGTATCAAAACCTGTTGATATGGATATGAGCGAGGACTCTCTGTTCTCCTATGTGGAGACTGATGAGCAAGAGCCAGCCTCACTTAATTTACATAATTACGATCAAATGTATCAGGCCTGGAGTGACTACTTGTACAAACAAGTGCCAAAGGGAATGCGCAGCATTGCTATTAGTCATGCCTTTGTAATGGGCGGTGATGTAGGTGGCTCTGAACGTACCTTGTCTATCGGTGGTAGTGAACAAGTAAGTCCACAAGTCTTTAAAGACTTTCACTATACAGCCCTTGGCCATTTGCATGGGCCTCAACGGATGGGGGCAGACTATATTCGCTATAGCGGATCGCCTTTAAAATATTCCTTTGATGAGCATACACAGAAGAAGTCTTTTACCATCATTGATATGGATACAAAGGGGCAAGTAGATATTAGCACCATTCCTGTAGAGGCGAAGCGCGATGTTGTAATATTGGAAGGCTATTTTGAAGACTTACTAAATAATAAGGAATTACAGGCTAAGCATAAAGACGATTATGTGCAGGCTCGATTGCTTGATACGATGCCTATAATGGATGGGATGGCTAAGCTGCGCCAAGTGTATCATCGATGCATGACCATTGATTTAGTAGGTCGCGTGGCACTCCTATGGCAGATATGGATGAAGCCGTTTTTAAAGAGTTAAACGAACGCGAATTATTTAATCAGTTTGCTGAAACCGTGTGGAAAGAACCATTAACAGAGCGTGAGCAACAATACATTAACTCTGTATGGGATCGAATTCTAAAGGAGGACTAAATGAAGCCTATATCTTTAACTATAGAAGCCTTTGGTCCGTACCGCGATTCGGTTACCTTGGACTTTAATGAGCTCCAAAACCATTCCATGTTCCTCATCTCTGGTCCTACAGGGGCGGGGAAAACATCCATACTAGATGCGATGGTGTATGCCTTGTATGGTGAGCCTAGTGGAGAGGTGCGCAAAACAGATGCTATCCGTAGTGATTTTGCAGAACCGCAGCATATGACGCGTGTTGATTTTTCCTTTGCTATTGGTGATGCTCAGTATCGTGTTGAAAGATTGCCAAAACAATTGGTAGCTAAAAAACGTGGTACAGGTATGCGTGAGCAGAATGCTAGTGCTACTGTATACGAAATGAAAGATGGTGAGTGGAAAGTTATCGCTACCTCTGCCGCTGCTATTCGTGATACGATTCAACGAATTATAGGTTTTCGTAAAGATCAATTCTTACAAGTAGTATTATTGCCACAAGGGGAGTTCAGAAAATTATTAGTAGCCTCCACTAGTGAACGGAGGAGTTATTACACACTCTCTTTAGAACTGAGTTATACCGAAGATTACAAGATGCTCTAAAACTGCTTATGATGAGGCAAAATCAGGCATTGAAGAAAATTAACAAAACAATCTGCATTACTGCAATCCATTCCGCATGATGAAGAAACCCTGTACTAACTATTGAGCATGTACGAGAGCTTTTGAAAGATAGAGAACCTCATCGTGATACGCTTGTTGTTGAACGTGATAAAGCTGTAGCTGTAGTGGACCAGTTCAATACATTGCGTAATGAGTGGGCCTTATATAATCAGGTACAACAATCTCTTATTGAGGCTACGAATAAATTAGACTTGGTAAAAGAAAGAGAAAAGGAGCGGTCTAGTTTACATGAAAAGGTTCAGTTCCTCACCGGTTTAACACCAAGCTATGAATTATATAAACAACTTGGTGATAAACAGGCTGTATTAAAAACTTTGAAAACGGCACTTTCAGATGCAAAAAAAAGTGTAGAGGCCGCAACTCAACATGAGTCTAAATGTACAGAGGCTTATGAAGTGTTAGCATCTCACGCTGAAACTATACAAGCTAAGAGGACTACGTTGGCGCAACTCCAACAACAGTCAGAGAAATTTGATGAGTTAGCACTGCTAAATAAGGAATTGAGCACATTAAAGAGCCAGTTAGAAACACAAGACCGCGAGAAAAGTGAAGCTAAGTTGCAGGCTCAGCACAAGCTAGTAGCTGATTTAGAGGCTGAGTTAGTTGAAGTGAGAAAACAGTTTCAAGCTAATAGTAAAGCATTAGAGTCTATTCCTCACATCCAAGAGCAGTTGAGCCAGTTGCAACGATATTCTGAATTGTTAGCGGAGAAACAAAAGGCTCAAAACGATATTGAGCTAAGGAGGGATCTTTAGCGATTCTAGATGAATCTGTAAAGAACTCAACGGTACAGCTTGAACGTTTAGAACATCTGATGGCAGAGGGACGTGCTTTTGAACTGGTTCATTTGGTAGTAGATAATGAACCATGTCCTGTATGTGGCTCTACAGAGCATCCACAGTTAGCATCTAAGCCAGAGTTATACCCTACCAAAGAGGAAGTAGAAGAGGCACGCGCAGTGCGTGATGGATTACAGAAGCGGGCTAGCGAAATTGGTCAGAAAGAAACGTTATCGGTTCGTCTACATGAGTTAGATGAGCAAGTTAAAGACCAAGTTTCTAAACTTAAATCATCTATTGCTGATTTTTCAGAAGATACATTTGATTCTATTCAACAAGACTTGTATCCCAAATGGAGCAGCTTTCACAGCTTTGCGTAGCGACACTGAACAGTTGAGCAACACTATAGCTAAAATGAGGGTGACTGAGTGCGGCTAAAGATATACTAGCGAAATTGGAGATGGCTCATAAGGAACTACTTGATAACTTTGCATGATTTAGAGGTTCAGATTAGTTCTGTACAGGCTAAGATTGATGCTCTATCTAAAATCTTGCCAACTACAGATCTTGATGCATGGCATAAACAGATCGAATCATTAGAGACTGAAATTAACGATACGATGAGCAGGTGAAGGTTTGTAAAGCAAATCTAGATTCTGCTCGAGAACAGCTCAATGCTAAACGGGGGCGTCTAGAAACCTTATCTGCACAAGTGCAGGAAGAAACTAAAAACCTTGATGTAATTTATAAGAATATGTAAAATCATTGCAATCGACTTTCTTTAGGTGAAGATGATTTTATAGATGCGTTAGGTGATTATAAGGCCTTAGATACGTTTAGAACTGAGTACATGCATTAGATGAGGCTTTCAATAAAGCTCAAGCTGTATATGATGCGGCTTAAACATGCTCAGTCTTGTAATGAACCAAGTGATACGTTTCTGATGAAGTCTATGATGCGGCCGTAGAGAAACGTGATAATTTAGTAGGTTCTCTTGCGGCTTGGGATAAAGAAACGAAACATATTGAAACCACATTAGCATCATTAGAAGAACTGAAAAGGCTATGAGCGAAGCTCGTGAGGAAATCACTTTCTTAAGCCGTCTTAACGACTTAGCCAATGGCGGTGAACAAGGTTTTAAAAATGTAACCTTTGAACGATATGTGCTAGGTGCTATTTTAGATGAAGTTGTGTATGCTGCCAATTTACGACTTCAAAAGATGAGTCGTAGTCGATATTCCTTGGAGCGGTCTGACTATACTGGTGGTGGTCGTGGTAAACAAGGCCTTGATTTGGCCGTTATGGATGCTTTCACAGGTCAGTCAAGACCAGCGAACACCTTGTCTGGTGGTGAAACCTTTTTGGCGTCGATGGCTCTTGCCTTAGGTCTTGCGGATGTCATTCAAAGTTATGCAGGTGGTATTCATATGGATACGATGTTCATCGACGAAGGCTTTGGTACTTTAGATCCAGATACATTAGACCTTGCCATGGAAACATTGCTACAATTACAATCTTCTGGACGCCTCATCGGTATGATTTCTCATGTACCTGAATTAAAGACTCGTATACCTGCCCACTTAGAGGTCACACGTGGTGATGATGGCAGTACGGCAAAATTTTTGATTAACTAGCTATAGAATTGCCAAATGTGATACTATTAAAAGAGGAGAATTCCTACAGAAACATACTGGAATTAATTAAGGAGGTCCTATGAAATTTTCATTTGCTCACAATAATATAAATGTTAAGGATCTTGATAAAAGTTTAGCTTTCTATAAAGAGGCTTTATTACTTGAGGAATCTCGCCGTTTGGAAGATCCAAGTGGTGCTTTCATCCTTGTATATTTAAAAAGTCCATATACAGCGCATGAGCTAGAACTTACTTGGTTGCGTGACTGGGATCGCCCTTATAATTTGGGAGACAATGAATTCCACTTGGCATTTTATGTAGATGACTATGAAGCAGCTCTTAAAAAACACAAAGAGATGGACGTTGTAGCCTATGAAAATGCTGATATGGGGATTTACTTCATTGCCGATCCAGACGGTTATTGGACAGAAATCATTCCGGCGGGTAAATATTAATGGAATATATGTTAACTCGTTTAGAATGGTTAGTTGGACCAGATAAAATCCAAACCTTAAAGAATACATCTGTGGCTCTCTTTGGTGTCGGTGGTGTAGGCGGTGGAGCTCTTGAGGCTCTAGTACGAGCCGGTGTTGGACGCATCGTTCTTATCGATGGAGACTCTATAGCACCTAGTAATTTGAACCGCCAAATGATTACGACTCATGACACGATTGGTGAGCGTAAGGTAGAGGTAGCAAAGGCGCGAGCTCTTTCTATTAATCCGATGTAGTGATAGAAACTCATGATATTATGTATACTGAGGAAAGTTACCCTGGATTCATTCAAAGCTTGCACGTTGATTATGTTATCGATGCCATCGATATGGTAACGGCAAAACTTAATATTATTGAGGTTTGTCAACGTGAAAGCATCCCTGTTATTTCTTGTATGGGCGGCGGTAATCGCTTTTACCCGAAAAACTTATGATTGCTGATATCAATAAGTCTCATACATGTCCTTTGGCGCGCGTTATGCGTCGGGAGTTAAAAAAACGGGGCATCAAAAAACAATTAGTTTTATTTTCTACAGAAAAACCAACAAAACCACAGTTCCGTGGCGAAGCAACAAGCCCTGGTACATGTAGTTTTGTGCCACCAGTGGCAGGTTTTATATTAGCAGCACATGTGTTGCGTACAATTTTGGAGGTACCTGAACAATGAAAAAAGCAAAAATCCATATGGCTGACGGCGGCGATATTGTAATTGAATTATTTGATAAAGAAGCTCCTGGCACAGTACAAAACTTCATTGATTTAATCAATAAAGGTTTCTACAATGGTCTTCGTTTCCACCGTGTAATTCCTGGTTTCGTAGCTCAAGGTGGTTGCCCTAATGGCAATGGTACAGGTGGTCCTGGCTACACAATTAAAGATGAATTAATTGGTAACCCACACAAACACGAACGTGGTGCATTGTCTATGGCTCACCGTGGTCCTAATACTGGTGGTAGCCAATTCTTTATCGTATACGAACCACAACCTCATTTGGATGGTGTACATACAGTATTTGGTAAAGTAATCGAAGGTATGGACGTAGTTGATGGTATCCATCAAGGTGCTATCATGGAAACTGTTGAAGTAATCGAAGGTTAATCTCATGAATGATGTATCTATTAAACATCCGGAATGGCTATATATTGATGTAGACGGAAAGACATCATATGGGTATGACCAAGAGTGGTTCACAGATGAGTGGCAACGCCTGTCTGGTTGTGGTCCTACATCGGCATCACAAGTTTTGAGTTATTCGCTATTTAGGGATGGCTTATTAGATTTAGAAACCACATCCGATCAAACGCTTGCTTTAGAACGGATGAACTTAGTTTGGAAATATGTAAAGCCACGCTTTGGTGGTGGTGTTTATAAAACGCAATGGATGGAACGAGGCCTAGTTCGTTTATTAGAAGACGAAGGTTGGTCGTATGATGTACATATGTTAAATGTGTCTCCTTTCTGTGCTTCTCGTGTAGAGGTAGAGGCAGCAGCTCAGTTTATTCATGATGCATTGGCACAAGATGTGCCTGTAGCGTTTTTGAATCGTCATAAGGGCAAGGAAAAGGCTCTTTATACATGGCATTGGGTTCCAATTCACAAGATTTTTAGGATGGCGATGATATTCGCTGTGGCATCTTTGATGAAGGTGAAATCCGTGATTTTTCATTAGCGAATTGGATGAAAGATACCATTTTAGGTGGCGGTTTCTGTTATATTAGCCGTAAAGGTTAAGTAATAGAGCAATTAACGTAATATACATACGCATCGCAATAACCTGCGGTGCGTATTGTAGTATAAAAGTAGGAGGTACTACATGAGTCAATGGATTACAGAGGAACAAACTCCTCATTTACGTCTCAGCGCTGAAGCAGAAGAAGTATTATATTCAGGTGAATCTGAGTTCCAAAAAATTGAAGTATTTAAATCTAAAGAGTATGGTACATGCTCGCATTAGATGGTGTATTCCAAACATCTGAGCGTGAAGAGTTCATCTACCATGAAATGATGAGTCATGTTCCATTATTCTTACATCCAAATCCTGAACGAGTACTGATCATCGGTGGCGGTGATGGTGGCGTAGCTAGAGAATGTGTACGTCACGACTGTGTAAAAGAAGTGACTATGGTTGAAATCGATGGTAAGGTTGTAGAGTTGCTAAACAATATTTACCAACTATTGCTAAAGCTATGATTGAAAACAATCCAAATTAACTGTAAAAATTGGTGATGGCATTGGTTTCATGGCAGAAGCAGAAGATTACTATGATGTAATTATAGTAGACTGCTCTGATCCAATTGGTCCAGGTGAAGGTCTATTTACTGAAGAGTTCTATAAGAATACATTGAAAGCTCTTAAAAAAGACGGCTTGTTTGTACAACAAACAGAATCTCCTATGTTACATCAACCGCTTGTAGAAAAAGTATTTGGTTATGTAAATAATCACTTCCCAATTGCACGTTTATATACTGCATTTATTCCAATTTACCCAGCAGGCATGCATTGCTTCACCTTGGGTCCAAAACATTTGATCCATTAACATGGACTCCAAACCGTGAACAAAACTTTGAAACTAAGTACTATAATGCTGAAATTCAAAAGGCTGCTTTTGCTTTGCCAAATTTTGTAAAAAACTATTTGCCAACTAAGTAAATAATATGTATAATAGGGAAGCACCATTCGTGAGGTCTTTGCTTCCGAAGTGCTTCCTTATTTATATAAGGCTAAAGAGTTTATATTAGAGATAATACATTTTTCAATTTTGATTTGTAAAAGTTAAATGAAATTGAGAAAAAGGTGTTGACACAAATCTCTAGAACAGATATAATTCTCTTTGTTACGAAGACAACGTCTTCGATACCTACAAGGTGGTGGGTATGGTGAAGCGGTTAACACGGCGGATTGTGGCTCCGTTACGCGTGGGTTCGATCCCCACTACTCACCCCATAACCTACACATCATAATCACTGTAGGGGTGTCGCCAAGTGGTAAGGCAACGGACTTTGACTCCGTTATGCGCTGGTTCGATCCCAGCCACCCCTGCCAACATGACTCACTAGCTCAGTTGGCAGAGCACCTGACTTTTAATCAGGGTGTCCCGCGTTCGAGTCGCGGGTGAGTCACCAAATTAAAACTCACAAACTTCGGTTTGTGAGTTTTCTATCTCTATTTCTAGAGGATTTGGTTATGATTGTATGTATAAAATCAGTTGAAAATAAATTGAAAAAATCTTTGAAAAAGAGGTTGACGATTTAAGACTTCGCTGATATACTTATACAAGTCGTTAGGGCGACAACCTAACGTAACAGATCTTTGAAAACTGAACAATGATAGGTAATCAATCAATATGATTGAACATATGCCAGAGTGCGGGTTTTGACAAAGTCAAAACCAACCATAATTCAAAGTTACTTAAATGTAACGACAACAAATAATGAGCTATTCAAATAGCTTCAAGATATCTTGGAGAGTTTGATCCTGGCTCAGGACGAACGCTGGCGGCGTGCTTAACACATGCAAGTCGAACGAAGAGCGATGGAAGCTTGCTTCTATCAATCTTAGTGGCGAACGGGTGAGTAACGCGTAATCAACCTGCCCTTCAGAGGGGGACAACAGTTGGAAACGACTGCTAATACCGCATACGATCCAATCTCGGCATCGAGGATGGATGAAAGGTGGCCTCTATTTATAAGCTATCACTGAAGGAGGGGATTGCGTCTGATTAGCTAGTTGGAGGGGTAACGGCCCACCAAGGCGATGATCAGTAGCCGGTCTGAGAGGATGAACGGCCACATTGGGACTGAGACACGGCCCAGACTCCTACGGGAGGCAGCAGTGGGGAATCTTCCGCAATGGACGAAAGTCTGACGGAGCAACGCCGCGTGAGTGATGACGGCCTTCGGGTTGTAAAGCTCTGTTAATCGGGACGAAAGGCCTTCTTGCGAATAGTTAGAAGGATTGACGGTACCGGAATAGAAAGCCACGGCTAACTACGTGCCAGCAGCCGCGGTAATACGTAGGTGGCAAGCGTTGTCCGGAATTATTGGGCGTAAAGCGCGCGCAGGCGGATTGGTCAGTCTGTCTTAAAAGTTCGGGGCTTAACCCCGTGATGGGATGGAAACTGCCAATCTAGAGTATCGGAGAGGAAAGTGGAATTCCTAGTGTAGCGGTGAAATGCGTAGATATTAGGAAGAACACCAGTGGCGAAGGCGACTTTCTGGACGAAAACTGACGCTGAGGCGCGAAAGCCAGGGGAGCGAACGGGATTAGATACCCCGGTAGTCCTGGCCGTAAACGATGGGTACTAGGTGTAGGAGGTATCGACCCCTTCTGTGCCGGAGTTAACGCAATAAGTACCCCGCCTGGGGAGTACGACCGCAAGGTTGAAACTCAAAGGAATTGACGGGGGCCCGCACAAGCGGTGGAGTATGTGGTTTAATTCGACGCAACGCGAAGAACCTTACCAGGTCTTGACATTGATGGACAGAACTAGAGATAGTTCCTCTTCTTCGGAAGCCAGAAAACAGGTGGTGCACGGTTGTCGTCAGCTCGTGTCGTGAGATGTTGGGTTAAGTCCCGCAACGAGCGCAACCCCTATCTTATGTTGCCAGCACTTCGGGTGGGAACTCATGAGAGACTGCCGCAGACAATGCGGAGGAAGGCGGGGATGACGTCAAATCATCATGCCCCTTATGACCTGGGCTACACACGTACTACAATGGGAGTTAATAGACGGAAGCAATACCGCGAGGTGGAGCAAACCCGAGAAACACTCTCTCAGTTCGGATCGTAGGCTGCAACTCGCCTACGTGAAGTCGGAATCGCTAGTAATCGCAGGTCAGCATACTGCGGTGAATACGTTCCCGGGCCTTGTACACACCGCCCGTCACACCACGAAAGTCGGAAGTGCCCAAAGCCGGTGGGGTAACCTTCGGGAGCCAGCCGTCTAAGGTAAAGTCGATGATTGGGGTGAAGTCGTAACAAGGTAGCCGTATCGGAAGGTGCGGCTGGATCACCTCCTTTCTAGGGAGACATACACTAGGCCAAGAGCTTAGATGTCACTTAGGTCGACACTTTGGCACCTAACATTGTTCGGTTTTGAGAGATCTGTTATCTACAAGATAATAAATTTCTCATATATTAAATGGGCCTATAGCTCAGCTGGTTAGAGCGCACGCCTGATAAGCGTGAGGTCGGTGGTTCGAGTCCACCTAGGCCCACCATTTAATACATGGGGGCGTAGCTCAGTTGGGAGAGCACCTGCCTTGCAAGCAGGGGGTCAGGAGTTCGAATCTCCTCGTCTCCACCATTTAGTATTTGACAGCTAGTCTGTGATATACTAAAATAACTAAGCTGATTTAAACAATCAGTTACAATTTAATAGATTTCGATGGATATCTAGGCGCATGAGATGAACGACGTCGCCGCGTAATGGTAATTACGCAAGACAAGTGAAACGAATGCTACGACGATAGACGCGAAATATATGAATTGTTTGTTCTTTGAAAACTGCATAGAAGAATTAATATATATTTGTAAGGTCATCTCTTAGAATTTCTAAGTAGGTTGACCCGAGCACAAAGGAAATAATTCTCTGACTTAATGGTGACGTACATGAAAATGTACGGCTACAAAAAACGACAATGTATCTAATGCATGTCAATAAAATCTTAAGTAAAGATTTTAAGGGCGTACGGTGGATGCCTTGGCGATATCAGCCGAAGAAGGACGCGGTAAGCTGCGATAAGCTACGGAGAGGTGCAAGCAACCTTTGACCCGTAGATTTCCGAATGGGGGAACCCGGCAGTGGTTATGCACTGTCACCCATACCTTTGAGTATGAGGAGGGCACCTGGGGAACTGAAACATCTAATTACCCAGAGGAAAAGTAATCAAACGAGATTTTCTTAGTAGCGGCGAGCGAACGGGAAAGAGGCCAAACCGGAGCGGGCAACCGCACCGGGGTTGAGGACAGTCATCAAGTGTAAATGAGGTAGAAGAATCGAGTTGGAAAGCTCAGCCGAAGAAGGTGAAAGCCCTGTAATCGAAACCTTGCATACATGGGACTGTATCCAGAGTACCACGAGACACGTGAAACCTTGTGGGAAGCAGGGGGGACCACCCTCCAAGCCAAAATACTGATATCGACCGATAGCGCATAGTACCGTGAGGGAAAGGTGAAAAGAACCCCTGGCGGGGAGTGAAAGAGAACCTGAAACCGTATGTCTACAAACAGTCGAAGTCTGTATATATATCAGGACGACGGCG